>Ga0207019_1011_pt1 | contig 53235 bp, 47 predicted proteins | sample Alteio_BWMinCont_50_FD_153483 | JGI IMG/M metagenome (GOLD analysis project Ga0207019, IMG submission 153483) | Enriched cells from forest soil in Barre Woods Harvard Forest LTER site, Petersham, Massachusetts, United States -... | ecosystem: Environmental > Terrestrial > Soil > Temperate forest >...
TTATAAGATGCTAATTGGAGATAAAAATGACGGATTCATTTTTACCCTCTTAAATTCATTAAATAAAAAGGCACTTACAAGCTAAACTATAATATTCCTAAATTTCGAAGTAATTAATTTGTATTGCATGGAAAAAGTAACCTTAAGCCGTAAAGAGCTTTATGATTTAGTATGGTCTCAGTCGATGACGAGTCTGATGAAAAAATATCAGGTACCATATTCTGATTTTAAAAGAATCTGCGAGCAAATGAATATACCGATACCAAAGACTGGTCACTGGATGAAAATCATGCACGGGAAACCAGTTGAAGTTGAAGCTCTTCCAGCCGAATATAATGGAGAGAACGAAATTACATTTGTTCATAAAGCAGAAGAGGAAGGAGCCGTTCCATCTCTATCTATTAAAGCCATTAAACAACGAGAAATTGAAAGTAACTTAAAAGCGTTAGTAATTCAATCGGAGCTTAAAACTCCAGACAGGCTGATTGCAGAAAGTCAGAATGCAGTTAAAAAATACGAGAAAGATTATGAAAGGGTACGCAAAAATCAGGACTGGGAACATTTAACAAGACCGTCAAACATACTTGACATACATGTTTCAAAAGAACAATATGACAGAGCCATACGGTTCATGGATGCTTTTATAAAATTATTACGTACAAGAGGGCATGATATGATATGCGATAACGGAACGTACATGATTGTATATGGGGAAAGAATGAAAATAAGTCTAGTTGAAAGGATGAAAAGAGAAATGGTTGTGAACGAAAAAACAAACTGGAAAGAGGCAAAGAATTCCTATTCTGGTGTCTTACTTATACGGTATAAAGAGTGTGCATATCGGACTATTGATTGGGCAGAGAGGAAACAACCAATTGAAATGTTACTGCCAAAAATAATGGCTAATATTGAATTGAAAGCTCAAGAGATAAAAAAAGAAAGAATAGAGCTTGAAGAAAGATGGGCAGAACAAGCTAAAAAAAGAAAGGTTGAAGAAGAATATCAGTCTAGAGTTGCAAAAGAGTTAGATGATTTCAAAAAGCTAATAGCAGAAGCTGAACGATGGTATCAGGTAAAAAAGATTCGCAGTTACATTGACGATGTAGAGGCTAAATCAAAAAATAACCAAAGTGATTATGAAGAAACCAAAAAATGGATTGTCTGGGCACGAAAGAAAGCAGAATGGTATGAACCAAAAAGTAAGATGGTAGACGATTTATTGAGTAAAGAAGATATAACACTAGTGTATAAAAGAGTTTCATTAGTTTAGTATTTAAAAATTGAAAAGATAAGTTTAACTACCAATAATTGAGAAACAAAGTAAAATTATTCTTGATTGGGTTACACTAAACGTATTGATGACCTACGATTGACTAGGCATGTAAGAAAAATCAAGTTTTTGTACTTTTTTATAAGATAGAAAGGGGGTATGTTTGTTTTAACAAATTTTATCAATCCCATGCGATTAAGAAGTTTGATTTTGGGAAATACACTAAGATGGAAAAAGCACAAGATGCCTTGGAAGATAGGTTTACGAATACTAAATTAAACACGGACTAGTTCTAAATATTACAAAATAATATAAATTAAAAATAAAGGTTATGGCAAAGCTTATTGAAGTAGAAGAACGGGACATTAATTATATTTTTGGGAAACCAAAACCATACAGTCTTGATGTCTACCAAAGAGATTACCGCTGGAGCGATGATAAAGAGTACAAAATTGTTTCACAATTATTATTAGATATTGAATTAAGATTTGAAAATAATTTAAAAACCAATAAAAGAAATCAATCCTCAGAATTATCCAAAATACTTAAAGACGTAGAAGATAATTTCAACCCCTATTTTTTAAACACTATAATGCTTAACGAGCAAGGTGGGAATATATACATTGTTGATGGGCAGCAAAGATTAACAACTATTTTATTAATACTAATTAAACTATATCACATTGGAGTTGGAAAGGGAAATTCCGTACTTAATGTAGAAAAATTCATTGGGGAAAAGATTTATGAAGAAGATATGGCGAGTGTTAAGCACTTTAAAATTTCTAATTCTGACAGAAACACTATAATCAGAAAAATATTTGAACTTACCACCATTACTGATGCAGATATAAACAATATTACTCAACTTAATTTGAGAGATAATTACGTAATTATTTCAAAACATTTTGATGCTTATTTTTTTGATAAGAATAATGTTTTTATTGCTGAAAAGTACAACTACTATGTTTATAATCTCTTACAAAAGGTACTTATTATCGAGCAAGTGATAAAGCATAAAGAAGATGTAGCAATGATTTTTGAGACAGCTAATGATAGAGGAAAAGAATTAGAGCCACATGAAGTATTGAAAGGTATGCTTCTAGGCGTATTGGACATACATGAAAAAGAAGAGTGCAATACTATTTGGAACGAAGGATTAAAAACATTTTTTAGTATTGACAATAATTACAAAAATGTTGATGACTTTTTTAGAACTTATTTAAGAGCAAAGTATGCTGATACCGCCTTCCAGTATCAACAATTTGCTAATAAATATCATAGAAGTTTATTGTCAAATGAAAAAATAATAAAAGACTTGGATAGAGGAAATCCTTCAAAAATAGAAAAGTTCATTAAGAACGATTTTGTATATTTCTATAAGCTCTATTTGGAAATCTCAGCTCACGCTAAAGAAGGGACAAACCTTTATATAGCTTCAAATCATGCAAATGAACAAGGCCAACAATTTCTCTTAATTATATCTGCATTAATTTTGAATGACCCTGAACGTGATGCTAAAATTAATTTGATAGCTAAAAAATTTGACCAATTTTTCACTATATCCTGTCTGATTAATGCTGGTGATAATAATGACCGTCAGAAATTATACCATGATTTGAATAAAGCTATTCGTAATAAACCACTTTCTGAAATTAGTGAAGCTTTTGATAGCATTACTGTTCCTTATTTTAGCGAACACAGATTTCCAATTACAAATTTTAATGATATTTTCTTATATAAGTATTTTGAAAAAACAAAAATTGATGGTCGCTTCTCAAAATATGTTCTTTCAAGGGTTGATAGATATTTGGCCGATTTATTAAACGAACAATCTTTTGCCAAACAAGAGAGTTTACACTTTATTACTCATAGCGGTAACCGTCCTGCGCATGGCTTTCATATTGAGCATATGTTTTCTAATAACGAAAAAATAATGGAGCAGTTTAAGGATTCTCATGGCAAATTTGACGAGAAGCTCTTTATTGATGAAAGAAATAGGTTAGGTGCTGTCATTTTAATGAAAGGTAATGAGAATATCCGTACAAGTAATTGGGTCTATGAAAAGAAATTTGATTCTTATCAGAACAGTGGTTTTATATGGAATAGAATTTTAACTAACTCCATTAATCCAGCATCTTTAAACAACTGCTCTGACGAAATTAAATCCCATTTTAAAAGCTATGAACCTGACGCCGAAGGCTTATTAACAAAAGATGCAATTAATGAACGTCAGGAGCTTCTTTTCAAAATAATATCAAAAATTTATTCTAATTAAGTTTTTTAAAAAATAGCAATATAAAAAAGGCACGGACTTGTTTTGTAAGTTATCATCATGATAATGACCAAAAGTAATTAGAAAATAGAATTGACCATTCAGGGTAAGTAAGAGGTTAGATATAAAACAGAAAAGTTGAGTCCTAAACCAAACAAGATTATTTACCAAATTATAAAATTATGGAAGGGCTGTATCACTTAAACTTAGTCTTAAATTCATTAAGGCCTTTTCTCAATAAAGGAACAATAACAGAAGTCCGAGCTAAACAAATAAAAAATATTTTGGATTCTATTCCATTTTTTAGTGCTCCAATATTTGAAATTCCCTTTCCAGAAATTCACCGTGTTACAATTAATAAAAGAATTTTCGAGGGAAAAAATGAGAGAATTAATAAAATTAATTTTTTAAAATACCCCCCTGCAGAAAACATAAATAGAATTGGTAGGGCAAATTTCAACCAGCAAAGCGCTTTTTATGGTGCGTTTGACCATATGACAATATTAGACGAATTAAAACCACAAGTTGGCGACCTAATAACAATTTCAACTTGGGTTTCTGAAAAGGCGACAAAACTGTCTGTAAGTCCCATTTTTAAAATAACAAGTAAAGATAATCTCACTCACAACGCTCTTTCTTTAGAGTTTAAAATTGGTTACACAAACAATATTAATAAAATGGAGAAGAATATTGCTGAGCAAATAGATGCTTTAATTCAATTTATGGCAGAAAGTTTCGCAAAGGATGTAGACCCTGAAAATCACTATGACTATTATTTAAGTGCTTATTTTGCAAATAGGATTCTATATGAATTTGAAAATGGCACAATCGAATCAATAGTCTATCCAAGTGTTCAGAAAAACTTAGGATTTTCAAACATTATTATTAAACCAAAGATATTTGACTCCAAATACAAACTTAAAATTGTTGAGGAAAGTATTGTAGAAAGCACTCCTAAAGAAAATGGAGGTTATTCCTTAAAAGGAACAGGGTGGTCAAGAACATTTGATTTAACGACAGGTGCAATCATTTGGAAATAGAATTAACGTTAAACTATTATTGATATGAGCCAATTATTAATCAAACTATTTAATGAATCCGTAAATAGTTTTTTTGCAATAGATATTAAAAACATTGAAGATGATGTAGCAGAACGGAATCTGTGTGCTAGACTAGCAATTCACTTGACCCCAAAATTATTTGAATACAACATCAAAGGTTACTTCGCAGACCCAGAGTACAATCGAAAGCAAGGAGGTGATGTAAAGACTATTTTAGACGAGGAGGAGAGCGTAATACGTATTCAATGTGATTTAATTGTTCATAGTAGAGGTGTATTTAAAGGAAAAGACAATCTGATTGCTATAGAAATGAAGAAATCAACAAGGCAAGAAGCAGAAAAAATATCGGACAGAAAAAGGTTAAGAGCGATGACTAAAGACAGCTATGATGGCATTTGGTCAGCAGATGGTGGAACAAATCCAGAGCATGTTTGCGGTTATGTTGTCGGAGTTTATATGATATTAAATATTAAAGAAAGAATATGTATTTTAGAATACTATCAACATGGAAAGCAGGTAAATGAGCGCACACAAGTATTTTAATAACCATAGCATTGGAACGTTTCACCCACCGAAAACTGCGCAAATGAGTCTTTTTGATTGATTTTATAATTACATTTATGTAGTTATGAAGTGTCTATTTTGCAAACAAAACAGTGAATATTCTATAAGTGTTGAGCATATAATTCCAGAAAGTTTAGGAAACAAAGACCATATTTTATCTAAAGGTATAGTGTGCGATGGCTGTAACCAATACTTTGCAGTTAAAGTTGAAAAACCATTGCTAGAGCAACAATATTTTAAAAATGTAAGACATAGGGCTGGAATTGAAAGTAAAAAAGGAAGAATTCCATTTGAAAAAGTGATAATACTTGGTAAAGAAATCGCAAGTGCAGAGCTTACTTTTGGCAAAAATAATAGCCTATTATTTAATAGTGATGATGAAGAGAAGTTAATGAAAGCATTCTCTGGAAAAAAGGGCTCTATGATTATTCCAATAGTAAGTGAACCAGAAAAAGATAATAAGGCATTATCAAGATTTCTTGCAAAAGCTGCGGTTGAAGTTCTTTTATATAAGTTTATTTACATGGAAGGATGGTTAGAGGAAGTTATGAATCACCCTCAATTAGAAGATTTGAAAAAATATGCTCGTTATGGAGCTGGAGTAAATTTTTGGCCTTATCATCAAAGACGGATATATACTGAAGAAACCAGGTTTAATGACCCTAAAATTAGAATAGAAAATTATGAAGTGTTACATGAATTTACTATCTTGATAACAAGAGAAAGCGAATACTATTTTGTTTTGGCAATAATGGGAATTGAATATACTTTAAATATTGCTGGGCCAGAGTTGGAAGGTTACCATAAATGGTTAGAAGAAAATCCAGGCAAATCACCACTAGATGACCCGAATGAACAAAAAATCATACAATGATGCAATATGATTGTAGAAACCTATTTCAATAAGTTATTTAAGTGCAATTTTCTCAGTTTTCTTATCATATTTGTAATGCACTATCTGTTCGTTTAATATCAGTTCAATTGCGCTTTCAATTTCTTCAAATGGAACTACAAACCATTCCCTTGGTGTAATTCTATGCCCTCTTAAAATTTCAATATCTATATCTAGACATGCCTCCGCAAAGAACCTATGAAGTAATTGCTCTAATTTGTCCGCATTTCGGTTATAGCAAGCGTAGCTTGAAACTTTAATTACATCTGCATACAAATACGTAGCTTCATTTTTTGAATTTTTAATTCGCTCATCAATTGGCGTAGTTGTGAAGCCAATTTTGAATAAATTTTCAATTGCAGAAATTTGAGGGTGGCTAGATTTAGACTTTAATACATAAATCCACCCCGCCTGAATATCTTCTTCCTTTACCATTCCTGCATTCACGTAAAGTTCATTGTTAATTCCTTCCTGCGTATTTGTAATCAACTTGCCGCTTTTTTGAATCTGTTTTCCAAGCGAACGATAAAGCATATTGCTGTAAGTTCTGTTTTCAAAAATGGTAAATGTTCGTCCTTCAACACGTTCACGATTTCCTGATTTTTGCTCCCAAACTGATTTTTCTAGCTTTGCCTCTTTAAGATATAGCATCACCCCGTCAAGCAAATAGAAGTTGCCAACGTGCAAGTTTTTTTCAATATTATGAAATGGTTTGATTTGCCTTTTTCCTTCTTTAATTTCTTGATGCACTTTTTGAAACATTATTTCATAAGATTTAAACTCATCTTCTTTCAACGGTTTCCTTTGTGCAATAAAATCTGCTTTTTCTCTTTCATCATCACTTGGAATATGTTTGTATTTGAAAATTGATAAATCGCTGTCTTTTTCTAACAAGCCAAACTCATCATCATTCAAAATATCATCAATAGAAGTTTTAGGAATTTTTACTTCGCCTAAAAGGTTGTATTTATCGTATTGTTTTAATTGAATTTTTTGTTGCTCGTTTTCTCTAATGTTTTTCAAACGAGCAAAAAGTCCATATTCTGACATACTTGATGTATTCGGCTCTCTATTGTTTTTGTCAACGAATGTATTTATTTCTTCAAACGAATCTACTAACCTTTGGTCTGCGGTTTTTATGTTTGAAGCTTTTATAGTTGAATCCAACAAGCCAAACTCATCATCGTTGAAAATATCGTCTAATGATATTTTTTTCTTATTGCTGCCCATTTAATGTTCTTTGTCTTTTTAATTCACGTAAAAATATTACAGCCTCTGCCATTCGTTTTTCTTTCGGGTCATGGGATTGAATACTTGGGGCCTCCCCAGTTCGACCAATCCATTCTTTTATTTTGGGCCATAATATTACGGCTTCTTCTTCCTGCATTTCAATTTTTATTGACTGAATATGCTCATCAATCAGTTTCAACACTTGCGTTGTTACTGATTTCGATAAAATCTCAAATGCCTTTTGAAAGGGATTTACTTGGTCAATCAAATCAATGTGAATGTCGTCTATATTCACAAAGCTGTTTGCCATTCGTACAAATTTTTTACCCCCTTGTTCTTCAATTACACTGTTTTTAATGACTGAGTCTACAACCACATGCTGACGCACTGCTTCAACATCATCTTCGCTTAAATCAGGATAGACTTCACGAATGATTTTAGGAATTAAAATTGTGTTGATTACTTCAGGCTCAACATTCCCAGGCATAGCTTTAAGCATTTTGTCGTCTTGCAAAATTCTTGCTTTCAAATCGTTCAAGTCGCTTTCAATAATGTCTTTGGCACGTTGAGATGTGGGCAATTTAAACCCTCTAATTCTTATCGTGTTTTCGTCATCATTTTTCTCGTCCTCTTCATTGTCCTCTTCTTTCAATTTGAATTTAAAATTTGGAGCAAGGACTTGTTCCATCAATAATGATGCAGTAATGGCTTTCAGCATATTGTTTACTGCAATTTTCACATCGTCTGTTTCGGCTTCAGGTTGTGCTATCAAGTTGGTGAACTGTGCATGTGTTTTGTTGTTGCTATCTCTTGTTGCCCGCCCAATGATTTGAATAATTTCAGTTAATGAACCCCTGTAACCTATAGTCAACGCATGTTCGCAGTAAGGCCAATCAAACCCCTCTTTTGCCATGCCCAAGGCAATAATTATATCAATGGTATCTGGAGAGTTTGAATCTCTTAAATAAGCAGAAATTTTATCTCGTTCTTTTTGATTGTCATTTACCAAATCAGCAACTTTCAAAATTTTGTTGGAGCGTTTACTTTTTATATACAACACACCAGTCTTTTCGTCTTGCGATTCTAAATCACCTAAAGCGTCTATAATATGCCCTACTTCTTCATATTTTTCTCTTGACGATTCCGCTGAATTTACATTGGGTATGTGAATAATGGTCTTTTTGTTCTCATCTAAAATTTCTTCCAAAGCAGATATTTCTTTGTCCAGTTGTTTTTTGAAATAACGACCTGTATAAAAATGATAACCAATCCCCAATGATTTCAAAAATTCGTAACCATTCAACTGTTCGTAATAGTTGTAGGTAACTTTTGTAAACTTCGCTTCATCTTCAGGCAGCAGAACTGGAACATTGTCGCCTCTGAAATATGAACCTGTCATGGCAACAACATGAGTATTTGATTTAGCCATCATATTTTTCATCACCTCTCCTAAACGATTATCTCCATCGGCGGAAACGTGATGAAATTCATCAATGGCAATTAAGGTGTCGGTTAATTTCTTTTCGTCTAAACCATCAAAAGCAAAACGCAAAGTAGCATGTGTACAAATTAAAATTTGTTCTTTACTTTCTAAAAATTCAAGAAAGGTTTTTACTTTGCTAGTGTCTGTTCCTGCTGTACACAAATTGTATTTAGGATTTACATACCAGTCGGCAAAAAAACCTTGTTCTGTTAATTTGGTAGAACTAAACGAAGCTCCAATTGATTTTTCAGGAACGGCAACAATGGCTTTTTTAATGCCCTGATTTTTGAGTTTGTCCAAAGCAATAAACATCAACGCTCTTGATTTTCCAGAAGCAGGAGGTGCTTTAATCAAAAGGTATTGTGCAGTCCGTGCATTAAATGCTCTTTCTTGCATTTCACGCATTCCCAAGGTATTCGTCTTTTTACTTTTACCAGTTTGGCCGTATTCTACTTTTACTAAATCGGGCATATTTTATTTCTTAGTTTTTGCTGGTGTCTTTTTAGATTTTTTTTGTTTTTCAAACAAGGTTCCACTTTTAGTCATTTCTTCATACATTTTAAAAAGATACTCTAAACGCTCGGTGTCTGAAGTAAATGGTTGCAATCGGTAACATTGCTCTACGGCACGGTCAAGTTCTTCGTGGACTTGTTTTAAACCTTTTGGCATTTTATCGGGGTCGTAAAGTTGTGCCATTGTTTTTTCAGGGTGTTTGGCTCGTTCATCTAAAATGGCAAACACATACAAGTTTAAATTTTCTTTTTGTTTGAGTGTGATGTCAGGGAATGGAAAAGTATTGTAACACAACTTTGCTGAATATCTATAATCTGTTTTTAATTTGCCGCCAACAGCATTTAACCAAACCATGTGCATTTTGGAATGGATAATTCCGAAAAGCCAAGGCTGAGACGAACCTACAACCATTGTAGAATCACTTGCCTTGTAATCTGAACTGAAATACCCCATAGGAATGTATTCCCTTTCTTCTGATGAATGCCTGGGAATGACAATAAAATCAGTATTAGGAGGCTGAGTAATTTGAGCAAACAAATGCGGATTTTTTGCTAATTGCGGTCTTGAGGATTTTATTCGCTCCTTGTAAACTAAATCTACTCGTTGTTTTGTATTAGGTAATTTTTCTAATTCTTGATTAGATATGTTTTCCAACCAAAGACAAAATCGTTTTTTTCCGTTCAAAAATTCGTGTGCAGAAATTAACTCTTTTATCCATTTTGCTGCATTAGGCTCATTCAGTAAAAATTGATTTTTTTCTTCTTCTGTAAAAAGCAAATGCCCTCCGTCTGCAGGCATGTTTCCAAAATTCATTTCTGGCAATTTAGATAATGGTTTATTTAAACTATCAATGTAAATGTTGTTGTTATCTAAAAGGTAACCATTTATGTTTTTTGCATCTTTCCGAAAGTTTCCAATGAACAAATATTTTGCTTTTGAGCTTTTATTTCTCAAACCCAAAATAATAACTGTAACACCAGCATTGCCTTTGGCATTGTTTGTCCATTTAAATGATTGATATGCAAAACCAATTTCAATATTTTCATTTAAAATTCGTGGCCATGTTAATGAAACTAAGAGACCTTGACAAACAGAGTTTGTAGAAACAAAAGCTAATTGTGCATTTCGTCCATCAATGTATTTGGCTCCTTTGCAAAACCAAATAGAAACGTAGTCCAAACTTTTGTAGTCATTACGAAAAACAGATTTCATATCGTCTTTTTGCTCTTCGTCTTGGTTCCTACTTCCTAAATAAGGCGGATTGCCTATAATGTAAACTTCGTCATCAATTCCAATCGGACAAATCCTTTCCCAATCTAAGCGGGCAGCATTTCCTTGAACAATTTTACCCGCTTGCTTTAATGGTAGAATCGGCTTTGAACGTCCATAATCAAATAGAATTTCTTCAAACACTTTGTTCATTTGGTGTTCTGCTAACCAAAGTGATAATATCGCCATTTCATGAGCAAAATCGTCCAACTCTATTCCATAAAATTGTGATAGTTGTATGGAAGTAAACTCCATAGCAGGGGTTGGACTAAGGTCAATAATGCGTTGCAGGATTTTTATTTCTAACAAACGAATTTCTTTGTAAGTAATAATCAAAAAATTTCCGCTACCGCAAGCAGGGTCAAAGAATTTTATTTTTGCAATGCGGTTTATCAATTTTCGTAATTGCGGAATGGTTTTGCAGTTTTCAAATTCTTCGTATAATACATCTAAAAACAAAGGTTTGATGAGTTTCTGAATGTTGGGTACACTGGTGTAGTGCATTCCTAAATCGCTTCGGTATTCAGGTATTACCACTGCCTGAATCATAGAACCGAAAATGTCAGGATTAATATCTCTCCAATTCAGTTCGCCCAACTCAATCAATATTTTTCGGGCTTTTGCTCTAAAAACAGGCGAAGCAATTGCATCACGAAACAGACCACCGTTCACATAAGGAAATTGTGCAAAATGTGCTGGAAAACCTTTTGCACTTTCTGTATTCAAACGTTTAAAAAGTCTGTCAAGAAATTCGTGTGTATCACTTCCGCTCTCGTTGGTATGCTGATATAAGGTGTTCGTAAAAATGCTGTCACCTTCAAAAATTTCGGTATCTTCTGCAAAAAAACAGAATAATATTCGGGACAGGAAAATATTCAGACTATGAATACTATCTTTTGAGTTGTAGATGCCGTGATTTTTGGTTACTAACTCATCATATAATATTGCCATTTTATAGGCAGCATTTCTGTCGGCTTCATTGTCATTAGTGGAATGGTATACTTCGCTCCCCGCAAGCGGTAAAAAGAAAGCGTAATGATTAGGCAAATCATGAATAGAAATATCTAAATTTTTGCCTAATTTAAGGTCTTTAGCTACTAAGCCTTTATAGTCAGTAAGAATTACAAAACGAGGAGAATGTTTTAAAATATGTTCATCTTTTGCAACGCTTTCAATAGCACTCAATAGTTTATCGGATTTTTCTTCTCTAAAAAATACTTTCTTTTTGTATAGTATTTCTCCTTCAACTTTTGAAAGATTGAAGTCTCCGCTCTTCAATCGTGTAATAGAGGCTTTAGAAATGCCGTAAGCTAATAACAAATCATACAGAAAATCTTTCTTAGAGAAATTCTCAAATATTTTTTTTATATTGTTTTCTATTTCGAGGCTGTTCATTTCAGAAATTTACTTTATAATGTTCCATTGCCTTTCTCTCTGCTTGGTCAAAGTCGAATAGGTTTTTATTGCTCACTAATGTAAGAGATATTTTGTTTACTTTTACTAAGAACAGTTTAGGTTATTTTAATTATAAAATGGAAAGCAAATCTAAAGTGGAGAAAAATTTAACTCTGCTGTATTTCGCCAGTATGTACTTAAAATAACAAATGATTATCTACCTTATCAGAGACTTGTATTGCTGTGTATGTTACCTATCAAGTGTTTCTGTTCTCATAACTAATCTGACAACAAAACAAAATTTTCAATTTATCAGTAATTCAAACCAAAACTAAGTAGCAACATTTTTTGCCTATTTGTTTGAAATTGCACAAATGTATTACTTCTTTTTCTTCTTCTTTTCAACTTTTGGAACATTAACGTCAGCAAAGAACTCCTCCAGCGTAACACCGAGCACTTTACAGACTTTGACAAGTGTTTTCATACTAAAGTTTTCTCCCGATTCTAAACGCCAATATGCCGAGCGACTCATAGAAAGCTCAAAGGCCATGTGTTCATAGGATTTATAGCCTTTCTCTAAGCGTAATACTTTTAATCTCTTTGCTACATCCAGTAATTCAGGGAGTTTATCCGACTTTTTCATACTTACAAAAGTCCCTAAATGCCCTATAAATGTAAACCCTCATATATAGTGTACTATATATTAGAACTTTTGCTATTTTTGTATAAACAATAAAACAAAACAGTATGAAAAAAACAATCACATTGGTATCTTTGCTTTTTGCTTTGGTACTAAAAGCTCAATTACCAACAAAAACCATTGTGGCAATTTTTGACAGCGCAACAGACTATCAGGAAAAGGTCTATTTTACCATTGAGAAAGACAAAAAGAAAATTGCATTTTCAGCGAGAGGAGAAAGCAACGCAAATGGTAATGCCCATTATATTGGTGAGTTTTGGAACCCAGATGCAATAAAAAAATACTCAATTAACGGGCTTCCAGTTTCAAATCATTCTAATACCAATAATGTAGGAAAGAAATATGAGATAAAATACACGAGCCAAGAGTTACCTTCTGACGATGGCGTTTCTATTCTAAATACAATTGTGGAACTAAAACACGCTACGAATGTTACTGCATCGGCTCCAGAAAAATTGACAATTCCTAAGGATAATTTTACGGCTGCCTCAAGCAGAATTTATGAAAAAAAGCGAGTGTTTATTCCTGGGCAAGGAACAACGGATAAGATGGAAATCAAACTTGTAGCTATTGCAGAAGGGCAAGAGTTATTTAGCATTAATCCGCAAGACAAAAAATGGAATGAAATGAAAATTCAAAATGGCAATGAGTTATGTAAAGGGGCAACATGCGTAAGAGTAGTGATAAACAAAGAAGGTTTTATTACCTTATACCGATTACCTAATACAACTGACGGGAAAATAACTGGTAAAATTGTAGGCGATAAATTAATTCCGTGTAAAAAACCAGAAGATTTAGCCAAGTACAAACCAGAGGATTTTGAAAAGTATTGGGAATTCAAATTTACGGGTGATAAGCAAAAGGCTGCCCTTATGATTGTGGCTTATGATTGGTTCCGCTAAATAAATTATCACAGTTCATATTAAAGTCCTGCAATTTTGTGGGGCTTTTTTTTTGCTATTTATTTTTACTATGAATTCAGAAAAGATATACTCCATAACACCTGACCGTAAATTTATTTCCCTGAAAGATGGTAAGGTTAGATTAATTGGGTCAAATAATGAGCTTGGGAAGCGATATACGAAAGACGGCACATGTCTCTTAATCAAATGTGTTGAATTTGATTTTTATCAGAATGGCAGTAAAGACCGATTCTTTTTTGAAGATGACGAACTTGTTTACTATTTTATTTCGATTGACAGAGGCGGATGGTTGAATGATTTACTCATGGATGCTATCAACCTGGAGTTTTTTACACAGGATAATTTCATTACGACCATTTTAGAAGGATTTGTGCTTCACGAGATGGGCTTTACTGCTGACGGGCAGTAATATAATTACTGGCAAGTACACCATTAAAGAGATGGGTTTTTAATTTGAACCGAAACGTACTTTTTCATTTTTTTCTGCTATTTATAAATAAAGCTTATGAAAAAAATACCCATCGACATTTTAAAAACCCATCTTGACCAGCATGGTAACATATTCTTATTGGATAAAGATGAACGCCTTACCTTGGCTTGCACTATTAAACATGGCTCTACAATTGATGTAGAAAATCTAAAATCAAAACCAGTAACCAGAGTAACCATTTTTACTGCCAACGGTTTGGAGGATGAGTTTTTCTTTAACCAATATGGCCTGCTGTTATTTCATCATTTACAATCCCAGCACATTACACCCAATCTGAGCAAGGTTTATCTACATTACTTCTTAGATGTAGAAAACCTATGCCCAGAATCCTTTTTTCTTTATGTTTTAAATCAATATTTCAAAGAACTGGGATTCACGTTTCCTGTGCCATCCAAAATTTAAAATAAGGCTGTTTAAATGCGTTATTTCAAATCTTATAGGTTCGTGTATCAGAAAAAAAGAATTGCGTTTAATTGCCACAGAAATAAGCCGATAAATTACCACTGTTTAGAGGGCTAATTAATCGGCCTATTTTAGGAGCCTTATTAGCGCACTTATTTTACGCTTAGAGGCCTTAATTAGTAAGCACCTTGTCCAGATAGGCACGAATTTTATTTCCTAAAAAATAGGGAGAGATTGATGAACCTTAACGTTAACATCCAATGACCTTATACTGCACGGTGCGCAATACCTGCTTTAGCAAAAAACAAAACACAACATTCAAAAAACACGCAAAAGGGAGAGAAGGGTAACGTTATAAAACAAAATCTCGCCTATTTACTTTAAAAAAACTATGGATACAAAAGATACAGGACAACGAAGCTTCGTTCAATATTTATTGCCAGATAATCGACTTTATGTTGATTTTCAAACCCTTATTTTAATTACTGGCACTAGTAACAAAACCGAATTGTTTAGGCTGCTAGAAAAGCTCGGAAATAACTTCCCATTTACTATGTATAGGAACCGCAAATTATTTTTATCGGAAATGGCCATAAAATTTTGGCAAATCTATAAAGAGCATGTGCGTTAATAAATGTCAATCCAGTCATCATCTTCTTTTTCATCATCTGGCTTTTCAAGTCGTTTAATTTCCTGCCTTATTTGATGCTCAATATTCTTTCCGTCCTCCAGGAATTCCCTTCTAAATGCAGGTGGGAATAGATATTTATTTACTACTGTTTCAAAGAACATCCAGTAAATAATCACAAACCTTATAAAAGGAAAACTCAAGCCATATTTATTTATGCCTATTGCAATGGCATAAAAGGAATGGATTATCCGTGCGCCATTCTGCGTAAATAGCATCGTGTTTACAAAGACAAAGCAGGGCAACAATATTTTAAGCCAGGTCAATTTATTCATGGATATACCAGCCAATATTGATTAGCCATTTTAATTATAGGTTGGATTCGCAAAAAAAAAGAAATTCTTTTTTTTAGAAAGTTGAACCTATAAGATAAACAGTTCATCATGGCAAAAAAAGCAATAGTAATATTTGATAACGGAGGCAAGACCTGCGATAGGTACACAGGAGTTATCACAAAAACAGGGGATGTGGTTGGCTTTAATGAAAGGCCGTTCCACCCTGCCTATGGCTTTGGGCAATACTGTTGGAATATCTGCGATAGAATGAATATAACGTACGGGCACGGCTGGCGCAATCACTTTTCTGAAAAGAAAATTCTGAAAACGGAATTGGCAAATTACCTGAATGAAGCAAAGAATAATCCTGAATGGCTTGGCAAAGAGGTTGAATTAACAAGCCTTTCAGCAGATGCACAACAGTATGTAAATCAGATATTAAGCGAATAAAAGAGCTGATATAATATCAAATACGGCACTTATAACAACTAATATATTAAATATGAAAACAGTAACCTGTAAAAGCGGAACCAAAGGCTGGCAAAATAAATTGCAAAATATATATTCTACGTATGAAGAGTTTTTGTGCTACTGCGAGACCTATAATATTCATCAACGCCTGGGATTTAAGTCAGCCGAAAATTGTTGGAAACAGAACCCACTAGTGCGAGGCTCTGTGATACCAAGCGATTTAGAAGTAGTAAGATGAATTCTTTTTTTTCTTACACCCAACCTATAATATAAACAAGCTCCATGATAGAACCCGATTTGTATTTAGAGTTGAGTTGCGGAATTAAGATTCCTGTTATTCAGGTTATAGATTCCGAAGGTTGCGAACTCAATATAGCTCCAGTTGCAACACTTAAACTATTACAGAATAGTAGGGGTAATATTTATGTTGAAGAAGCGAAAGAAATTGATGAAAACATTTTCTTTTATGCAGACAAATTTGAGCGAAGTGAACTGATGCTAATGGAAATAACGACAGCAACAGATATTGAAGTCCACTTTGCCTAAATTCTTTTTTTTTCACTTCTCAACCTATAATAATAAACAAAGCATGAATCCGAAAATCAAAAAGTTAATTCCAGAGCATATTCAAAAAGCATTCACCGAGCAAGGTGATACCAGCGAAAAATGTATGGCTGATGTGAAAATAATTTGCAAGCTCTTTAATCCAGTTGGAGCGGGTACTTGGTGGCTTTACGAAAACATAGAAGAAGATATATACATGGCGTTTTGTCTGTTAGATTCACCTCAATATGCAGAAATTGGCACTATTTCACTCGAAGAAATGGTAGCAGTCAGATTTCCAATGGGCTTATCAATAGAAAGAGATTTATATTTTGAACCAGGTGAAAAGACCTTGCAACAAGTGTGGGATGAAATAAAAGGTAAAAACTAAAACAACAATTATGCGTCAAAATAAATTAGTCATTTTTATCATAAGCCTTGCGCTATGTAATTGCCAGCCCAAAGAAGTAAAGCAAAAGCAAGTTATAATAAAAGCAGCCCCTAACATGGAAATAGAAAAACCGTGTGCCAACCCTACATTAATATATGGTTCCAGCTTTGGCAACTTCTTCCAAGCTCTTTACAGAACAAACCAGTTTGAAACAATGCAGGCTTTCACATCGAATAAAACAAAAGCAAAATTCGGGAACCAGCTATTACCCTATTATCAAAACGAGTTTAAATTTGATTATTCACTTGGTAAACTAACCAATTTAAGCTACAGAGGCGACACCGTTTTGCTCACGTATGCAAAGGCTTACATATATGGCACGAGGCGGAAGGTTGTTATTCCTTGCCATGTAGAAAATGATTCGGTTAAAATTATTCTTAACAACCTTAGAAATCCGTTCGAGTAAAATTCTTTTTTTTCTAGAGTTCAACCTATAATAATAAATAAAGTATTATGAAAAAGAAAGATTATGCCAGAGAGGTTGGAATGACAGCATCAATAATGGCTGATTTCATCAGTGAACAACTCTATACCAAAATGAAAAGTAAGGATATGGCTTATATCGCAACCCATGAACAGATTGCAAGCTGGGCAATTGAATTTGTAGATAAGCATCTTAAAACAAATTGGGAGGAAGTACTGGATGGAGGCTTAGAACCTCTGTCGATTGAATGCAAGAATAGAAGCATTATTTGCTGGGACGATTGTGTAATCGACTATGCCTTTTTTAAGCTGGAGCAACTATGAGTAAGCAGCAAAGTAAACTAAGTAAATTACTTAAAGGTATTGTTTTGTATGCCACGTTCAATATTGTATTTGATAAAATTGACGGGGCGGATGGATTGCATAAGCTTCAAAAAAATGTAGCTTTATTTTTAGACTTTTTGCCAACCGACCTTGCCAGCATTATTGCAACGCTTATTGAACTGGCGTTTGATATTGGGTTACTCTATTGCTTTATCAGTGGAATGTATCGGATATGCACCTTTAATAAAATCATTCTAGAGTACGAAGGCCATAAGTAAAAATTCTTTTTTTTCTGAAAGCCAACCTATAATTAAAAATGAGTTATGGATTTCAAAATAAAAAATGAAGAAGAGATAAAATACCCAGGCATTAACAATCAACTTTGGTTAATGCTTGTGAGGGTAAATGGTTCTTACGGCGTAGAGACTAATACTCGCTATGAATCATTAGGTAGAAAAATTGCGCCAACAGAAAAAGTTGCAAGGCGTATGTTTGAGGATGTTAGTAATAAATTAAATGAGTTAGGAGACTTACATACGGCAACTGATTTATTAGACAGAGCATTTGCTATGCCAACTATTAATGAGATGATGTTTATTATTATAGCCAGCTATTCAAATATAAAATTTCCTGACTTGTGTAGAATGAAGAAACAATTTTCATATAAGACCTTTCCGCCACATGAAGATATGATTTTCGAGAACAATGAGTTTGGTTCTCGCATTCAAGTGATTTTTCCGAACAGAGAAAATTCTATTGGCGCTTGGATTAGTGCCCCTGAAGCACTTAAATACGAATTTCAATTCAATGATAAATACTTGAAGTAGTTTTTCTTTTTTTTTCAAAGGCCAACCTATAATATAAAAGAAAGCCCATGAAAAAAATAGTGTACTACATCCGTTGCTCTACAATGGAGCAGAACCCAAACCTACAAATTAAAGATTTGGATAGTATTTGCGATGTGCCACATGATATTTATAAAGAGAATGAATCTGCTTGGGCAGATAATGTAATACGGCCAGAGTTTAATAAGATACTCGCTCTAATTAAGAAAAGAAAAATCACAGACTTATATGTGTGGGATTTAGATAGAGCTTATCGCAACAGGAAGCGATTGCAAGAATTTTTTGTTCTGTGCAAAACGTACAACTGCAAAATTCACAGCTACCGACAAAAGTGGCTTGAAAGTATAAACAGCATCCCAGCTCCCTTTGATGAAATTGTACAAGATATGCTGATAAACATTTTTGGATGGATTGCAGAGGAGGAAAGTAGTAAGCGGAGCGAGCGCATAAAATTGGCCATCAAAAAAAGTGATAAGGGTACTTTCAGCTACAAAGGAAACAAGTGGGGCAAAAAATCTTTGCCACAACAGACCGTTAACCAAATTCTTGAACTTCATAAGCAAGGGAAGAGCATCCGACAAATTGCAAGCGAGGTTACTTTCTTTGACAAGAACCGAAATGAGAAGAAAGTTAGTAAATCTGCTGTCCACAAATTAGTATCACAAATGAGCCCTTGAAAGCACCCTTTTTTTTGATACCACCTTCGTTTTTTGCTATGTCCATTTCTGCTATGAGATATGGACAAACAAATCCTCTCCTTTGTCAAGAACAAAAACAGTTTTATTGTTCTTTGACATCTCGCACAGGATTTGCATCAATGAGGCTGATAATTATTTTGTTTAAGCTTAAAAGAAAATACGTGTGAAAAACAGAATAGAAAATATATGCCATGAAACGCTAGTAAAATCAATGGGTTATAAAATAAATTTATGGAATAGTTCTCTTTTTTGAAACTTTTTTCACTTTTTTTCGTATAAGATATTAAACACAACTATGAAACACGTTACTTAGAAATGATATAGTATAATGGCAAAGAAAAGGCACAGCCCTTTTTATGGTCTTATCAATAGCAAACAAATCCTTGTTGTTGAACAGTAGTAAGACTCTTTGTTAATCTCTGGCAATTCTTGTCAGACTAAGGATTTAAAAACAAAAAAACTTTATGGCGAACTGAGCATTAACTGCTTTGAAATAATTATGTCCGTTTCAAATCAGTGCAGATGCCCTGTGGTTTTTTAGCTTTTAAAAGAAGGCGTGGAGAAATATTGTGTTTAATTAAAAAAGTAAAATGAAAATAAATTGTAACAGCCCTCCTTAGTAAGAGGTATAAAAAACAAAAGCACTGGTTACCGCCAGTGCCTTTGTAGTGTCAATCATCATTGAAAAACAACTATATGAAAAAACTATGTACAAATATAATCAAAACTACAATAAAGAGCTAAACAGGTTCAACATAAAACTGTATCTCTCCGAGAAAAAAATTCTGGAGCATTATTTAAACGGAACAGAAATAAACGAGGGTACTCAAATGTTTATAACCCCCTCTGGCACAAGCAACCTTATTAAAGGAACCTTTAAGAAAAGCACTGAACTTCGAGAGCTGGTATTTGTGCCTGAAAATGAGAAGCATTCACCATTAGAGTTTGTTCAGTATGTTGCGAACCTAAAAGGGTTAAGCTATACCAAAACTTTACAACTCATTCGTAATGACTTCAAGTTAAATTTAAAGTTAAATGCAAATGTCGAGCTAGAAAGCTTTAGCGATGACCGTAAACATGCGATTGCCAACGGTATCCTGCAAGGCACATATAATCCAAGCAAACAATTACCAAGTGAAAACCAGGAAGGTGTTTTGTTTTTGAAAGGTGTAGAGTTGCTGGGAGTTGGCGGTATCTGTATGTTGATTGGCCAACCCAACTATGGTAAAAGCAACGTATCAGAAATCATCTGCGCCAAATTCTGCAATCCGTCTATTGATGGATTGGGCTTCGAGTTTAAAAAACCAGAGGCGAGTAATATAATGTATGTCGATATGGAGCGCAACGAGCGTTACTTGTATAGAGGTTGGCAAAAGCTTGAGGCTAAGTGCAGTGATGTTGACCCACCTTTAGATAAAAAGGTTACATTTTTGGGTTATAAAAACATTGCTAATAAACAACCCATGTACAATCGGTTGACCAGACTTGAAAGAGATGTATTGCTTAGAAAACCCAGTATATTAATTATTGACGGAGTTGCCAAGCTAATTGATGACATAAACAACTTCAACGAATGCGTGGAATTTAACCGTTGGCTTTGTAATCTGACCGAGGAATATAATCTGGCTGTCTTTATAACCATACATGCAAACCCAAGTGATATGAAAGCACAAGGGCATCTGGGCAGTGTGCTGATGCGTGAAGCAGAAAGTGTCCTTGCCCTAAAGTATGATAAAAGCAAAGGCAGTACCCAAAGATGTATAACTACCAACTTCCAACATGGTAAAGTGAGAGGCGACAGCGATAAAGTTGAAGCCTGGATTGAATGGGGTATAGAACAAAATTGCTTTGTTAGTTCCGAGAAAAAACCAAGTAGCTCAGATGCAAGCCCAGCAGAAACTTTGAAGCAGAATGTGATAAAAGCATTTGAAGGCAAGGAGCGTTTAACCTATAAAGAACTGGGAAACCAAATGGCAAAAGTTACTGCCAATACCTACGAAACAGAAAGGAAGAAAATAAGTAAGCTGGTGGAACTGGAATATATAACGTTTAGCAATTCCTTATATGAACTACATCCATCTTTAAAATAGGTATAATGGGTAAGGGGGTGGGTGGAGGTATATATATACCTCCATCCCCACCCACCCATATACCCTGAAGAAAAATACAGTATGGAACATATAGTAAAAACAGATAATAAAAGTATAAGGTGTATAGGGGTGGCAAATGCCATTAAAAAAATAATTCAAGTGATACGAGTGAAAAACAGGTTTAAAATTCTTTTTATTTCAACATCCAACCTATAAGATAGCGATTGAGATATGACTGATAAATTAATTGACATTCAAGAATTGATACCGCTTTTGGGCGATAAGGATATAAGAACCATTGAAGGGTGGTGTAGTAAAAACAATTTACCAGTGATAAAACTAGGAAAGAAAAAATACACCGTATCTTATTTCTTAGACCACTTTATTGAAAACGAATTAAAAACATTTATTGATAAAAATTTTGCAAACCCAGATGCAATAATGGATGCAGTTAAACAGGACAGCAAGGCGGAGCTATCAGAATTACTAAAAGCTCCCATTGAACAAAAGACGAAAAATAATTTCAAGGTAAAAGTGCATAGCAAAGAAGCGGAAAAATTTATAAACGAATTTAATGCTTAATCTGTGAAGAAAGTCCCTGAGAAACATAAAGGTCAAGGCATATTTGTTCGTTGCTTAAAATGCAAATGGCAAGTAAAAGACGAATGTAAATTGACAGGCAAACATCTTTCAACTTGTAAGTACAAAGACAAACACAAATATGAATTATTGGTTCATTTAGCTGAGGATAGACGTAGGCAGAAAATATTACATACAGAGAATTTTGATGAAGTCCTGATAGAAAACGTAAAATTCAGAGCTGAGATGAAGGCTAATAGAGGTAATAATGGCACACTTCAAACAAGAGAAAAAATAAAAACCAATTTGTTTGACCTCATAGTAGAGTACCTGGATAACTTAGATGGTAAAAATCCAATTATACATCTTAACATTCCTGTTGCAAAAAGGCACAGAACTAATATTGCGCTGATATTAAAAAGATTTGCCACCAGTTTAAGAGATAAAGGATATAACTTGAAATACTTGGATGCTAAAGATGTAACCGATATAGAAGTAGATATATTCAATCGTTATGTTTTATCCCTTGACTTAGCCCATTCAACATATAATGCGCATCTCGTTGGTTTAAAAACATTTTATAACTGGATAATTGATAAGAAGGATTATAAAATAAACAACCCCTTCAAACATACAAGCCTTCAATTTAATACAGACAAGGAAGTTCAAATAATTACACAGAAAGAATTTAATTCTCTATTAGGCGTAGTAACCCCTGAAAATGGCTATATGTTTTTTAAGAACCCAAATGCAAGGCAAAAAGGAAAATACATGTATAGAGATTATTTAGTCATGGCTTTCAAATTAGCCTTAGAAACGGGTTGTCGAAGGGAGGAATTGGTTGAATTAAAATGGAATTTTTTAAGGGTGTTGCCTGACGGAGCAGAATGCTTATATATAAATAACTTAAAGGTGAATAGAATAAAGACAAGCAAAGCACATGGTAAATTTAAGCGACCTATTCCTATCACCAATAGTTTAAGAACCTTACTGAATGAAATGGGGCTTAATGAAAAAGCAGGAAAAGATGAGTATATAATAGAAAGACCGAAAGGGGTTTCCGCAATGAAGTTTGCTGAAAATATTTCTCGTGCATTCAACCACTATATAAAGTTGGTAGATACAGGGAATAGAAAAATTGAGTTTATGGATTTAAGAAAGACGTATATCACTTTCTTAACTTTAAAATTGGGTAACAAGGCCAAGATATTTACAGGTCATGCGAGCGATGATATTCTAATTGACAGTTACTTGGCTAAGGAATATATTGCTGGAGACTTATCTAATTTCAACATGTTTGAAGGAAAGAAATCTGAAGCCATATGACTCTTACAATTAATTGTAATTAGCTTCTAATTGCTGCCTATCTGTTGTTTTCTTTCCATCACCTTCGTAATGCACTTGGCTATAATATGTCTTAATATTAATGTTATCTATATAACCAGTCGGAATATTTTTAATAAGATTGTACTTAGTAATTAGTTTTTTATTTTCATCTAACCCAACCTCTTTCTCCCAAGGTTTTCCAAGGTCAGATAGGGAGTTAAAAAACAAAAGTGTCTGCTCTTGAGTTGAAAGTTGCGCTCTCAATGTTTTTATATATTGATATTTATCAAAATAAGTCAAAAGCTCTTTTGGTTGGTCATCAATATATTTTACTAATTGAAATAATTGACGAAAATAATGCCCCAACCTCGATTGGTGTCCTTCAAATGGGTTATAATCAAATTTTTCATCTGACTTAATTCGAGGTTGTGCTTGAGTAAATAAAGTAATTAAATTGGAAACAAAATCTGGGTTTTTTGCATCAGAATAATGTTTTAAGTTTTCTTTGATGGTTCTTTCAGAGTTAACACCAACCGCACCAAAAAAGAAACATAAGTATGAGATGTTGATTACTTCTGATTCTGCTAATTTATCCGTTCTCAAAGAGGCTGCCGCATTAACAATTTCCAATGATTGATAAAATTCTCTTTGTAATGAAAGAAATATTTTTTTCCCAACCCTATCTTTAATTGTAATATCGTTGCTATTCTCCCTATGTATTTTAAGTAATTCAAAAAAGCGACTTTCAATTTGTCCTCTATCAAAATTTCTTTTTTGTTCTTGTTGTTCTATCTTGAAATTACTTTGTAGAGTATTAAAATTATCACGCTGGTCATTTAAAGTTTGAATAAGAAGAAAAATATTGAGAATTGTTAAAATAGCCGTTGCAATACCGCCAACTAATACTCCGTAGTCAGCAAATAAATGGGTATCTATCGGTAGATTAATACTAAGTTTGGTTGTCTTGAATAAAAATAAAAGAAGTATTACAGTAGCAAAAACCACAGTAGCTCCAATTATAATATACGCACGTTTCTTGTAGTCCATTTAATTTTAAGGGTTCTTTAAATCTTTAATTGGAAATGGTTAAATTATAAAAGATATGTTAAATTTTACCATGATTTTATATTTTCCATTGGGTCTATCAAAAATAAGCTCCGAAGTTTTGCCATCTTTTGACCACTTCAAGCCCCAAAAGTTATATGGCCTTAGGTTTATAAAATTCTTTTTTCCATGTAATAATTCCATTCTCAATTTTCTCCGCTTCATGGAGAACTCCATACGTAAAAGTCCCATTTTTAAAATCTATATTTCCACACAATACTTCTATTGTATTTATTAGCTCCAATTTTTCTTCTACAGATTGAATAAATAAAGCTTGATTATCACCTTTATAATTCATTGCAACACTTGGATAATTGAGCCCATCAAATCTACTTGACTTGTATTGTTCTGCAATCAAGCTATTTGAAGTACGTAGCCTGCTCGCATAAAATGCACTGATTTTGTAATCATGCGAGCTCTTTATGTTATCTTTTGTAAATTGTTCTGAAAAAAATTGACACAATAAATTGTTAGCGTTTACAACATCCTCTTGTAATGAACCATTTATGATTAGTTTTTGAGTATCATTATAAGCATCCAAAATATCTTTTCTGAGTTGATGTAAAATTGGGCTATGAATAATACACGCTATATGTAAATCTGCTTTAAGTCTCCACTCTCCTATTGTTAAGGAAGCAACTTCAAGTTCTGGGTTTAATTTATATTTTAAATTTTGAATGACTTCAAATAACGCTAATCTTGCATTGGAAGCGCAATAAAATATTCGTTCGCCAATTTTATTTGCACGCCCATGTTCTATAATATGTTCTTTTTGAGGGGCAGCAATATCGCTTACTTTTTCAAAAGGAGTATTATTTATATTTAATCTTGCTCTATATAATTTGTGTCCAGCAAGAATTTTAGTATCCACATATGGAATTACATAGAAATACTTATCAATTATTTTTTCTAATTGTTCGTCTGTAAAATCTGATAAATTAAACGCTTCTAATTCTGCGACATATTTTATTACATCAGCTGTCTTAGTAAATCTCTTTTCAAATTCTTTATGGGTATAACTTTTATCCATTAAATTACTCAATCAAAACTACCCTAAAATTCGGATTTACCGCACACCATTACCGCACACCCCCCCCTGTTCTACCCTTCAAAACCTTCTGAAAATAAAAAAACCTCAGTAAATACTGAGGTTTCCTTCTGTGCTCCCACTTGGGCTCGAACCAAGGACCCTCAGATTATGAGTCTGATGCTCTAACCGACTGAGCTATAGGAGCAAAAATTAGAGGTGCAAAAATAGATATTCTGTGCCTTTATGCAAATTTATTTTGTGTATCTGAAAATTACCCAAAACTATAACCTCGCTTAAATAATTTTGGTGGGGTTATTTTTAATATAATAAAAATTATATCACATGGCTTTTACCTGCAAAAAACAGGCAAATAATTTGCTAAACTATTAAAAACTTAAGTAAAATAGGCTTGTTAGATGAAAAGGAGGTCTAATTATGAGTCTGATGCTCTAACCGACTGAGCTATAGGAGCAAAAATTAGAGGTGCAAAAATAGATATTCTGTGCCTTTATGCAAATTTATTTTGAGGTTAGAAAACTACTTAGCTTTTTCGCTTTGCTCTTGCAGCTTTATTAAAGCAAATACCGAGTAGTTAATCATATCCTGGTAATTAGCATCAACCCCTTCCGATATAAGGGTTTTACCCCCCATATCTTCAATTTGCTTAACGCGTAAAATTTTCATTAAAATTAAATCAGTTAATGAGCTTACGCGCATATCGCGCCACGCTTCACCATAATCGTGGTTTTTATTTTCCATCAAAGCCTTGGTTTCGTTTATATGTTTTTCATATAAAACCGTAACCTCATTGGCAGGCAATTCCATGCGAGTATCGTTAGTTAAATGGTGCTGTATAAGCGATATAATGCAGTAATTAATAATGCCTATATATTCTGATGAAATATTTTCTTCAACTCTTTGTGTGCCTTTTTGCTCAATACTGCGTATGCGTTGGGCTTTAATAAAAATTTGGTCGGTTAAGGATGAGGTGCGCAACACACGCCATGCCGTGCCATAATCGTGCATCTTCTTTAAAAAAATATCTTTGCATTGTTTTACAACTAAATCGTATTGTTGTGATGTATTTGTCATAAAAAGTAAATGAAGGCGCAAGGTACAAATTTTGATTCAGAATTTAATTTACAAGCTAACGGAAAAACGCTCAGCCTAAAAAAGCCTGTAGTAATGGGCATTTTAAACCTTACACCCGATTCTTTTTACGACGACGGCACTTTACTTACCGAAAAAGATTTATTAGCTAAAGCCGAAAAACACATTAAAGATGGTGCAACTATTTTAGATATGGGTGCAGTATCTACTAAGCCAAGTGCCGTTGAGGTAAGTGAAGAGGAAGAGCTAATCCGATTATTGCCTGCTTTAAAATTATTACGCGAAACGTATCCTAACATTTTTATTTCGGTAGACACCTACAGAAGTCAGGTTGCCATAGCCGTTGCCAACGAAGGCGCCGATATTATAAACGATATATCGGGCGGCATATTTGATGCCAACATGTTTAAAACTGTTGGCAAACTAAAGCTGCCTTATGTTATGATGCACACACAAGGCACACCACAAACCATGCAGCAAAACCCACAGTACAAAAATGTGGTTACTGATGTGTTCGGTTTTTTTACTGGCCAAATACAAGCCGCCCAGCAAAGCGGAATTGAACAATTTATTTTAGATGTTGGTTTTGGTTTTGGCAAAACACTTGAACACAATTATGAATTATTGGCTCAGCTTAAAAAAATTGAAACTCTTGGATTTCCCATACTGGCTGGGGTATCCCGCAAATCAATGATAAACAAGGTTATTGGCACCAAACCCGAAAACGCCTTAAATGGCACTACGGTTGTAAACACCCTGGCACTGCTTAACGGTGCAAATATTTTAAGGGTACATGATGTTAAGGAGGCCATGCAAGCTATTAAGTTAGTAAATTGTTATCATTCGGTTTAACAAGTAGTTTGCCTTTGTATTATTTTTGATTTCATGGACGAGGAAACTCCCGAAAAACTGTTTTACAGCATAAGCGAAGTTGCCGAAATGTTTAAGGTAAATGCCTCTCTTATTCGCTTTTGGGAAAAGGAGTTCGACTTTTTAAAACCTCGCAAAACAGCCAAAGGAAACCGCACTTACACCAAAAAAGACATTGAAAACATTAGGCTGGTGTACCATTTGGTAAAAGAAAAAGGTTTTACCCTACAAGGCGCTAAAGAAAAACTGAAGCAAAAACCGGCTCAGGAAATTAACAAAAACCTGGAGGCCATCGAAAGCCTTAATAAGTTAAAATCGTTTTTAGTAGAGCTAAAAAACCAGCTTTAATTCTTTACAAAAACTGCCTTTTACTTACATCAAAATCCCTTGCAAGTATAATCAAATACTGTATATTTGTCCGTCTTACAAAAAAGCAAAAACAACATGGCACAGCATGAATTAATAATGCCTAAAATGGGTGAAAGCGTTGCCGAGGCAACAATTATTAAATGGGTAAAAAACGAAGGTGATAAAATTAAAATTGATGAAACAGTTTTAGAAATTGCTACCGACAAAGTTGATAGCGAAATTCCCTCTTCGTTTGAAGGCGTTTTAGTAAAAAAACTTTTTAAAGAAGGTGATGTTGTGCAAGTTGGTACCGCTATAGCCATTATATCATCTGATGTAAATGCTGCGGCAAGTGCGCCACAAGCACTTGCTCCTGCGACAGCTCCGGCAGCGGCAAGTTCACACGCAGCAGCTCCTGTAAAAGAAGTTGCACATGCTACCAATCACGATTTTTCTCAATCAAATCGTTTCTATTCTCCTTTAGTAAAAAACATTGCTAAAGAAGAAGGCATATCTGTACAAGAGCTCGAAAAAATTTCGGGTAGCGGTAAAGATGGTCGTGTTACAAAAACAGATATTTTATCATATATTCCTAATCGTGGTACGCAACAAGCAACCGTTGTTGAAGAGCGTATCGAAAAACCTGCTGCTAAACCAAGTAACGGACAAGCACAAACTACTGCCCCTGTTATTAATAAACCTGCGGTATCGTTAATGGCGGGAGATGAAATTATTGAGATGGACAGAATGCGCAAACTTATTGCCGATCACATGGTAATGAGCAAGCATGTATCTCCGCACGTAACCTCGTTTGTTGAGGCCGATGTAACCAACATGGTTTTATGGAGAGATAAAATTAAATCGCAATTCGAAAAACGCGAAGGTGAAAAAATGACTTTTACTCCACTGTTTGTTGAAGCGGTTGCAAAAGCCATTAAAGATTTTCCTATGGTAAACGTTTCGGTTGACGGAACAAACATTATAAAACGCAAAAACATTAACATAGGCATGGCTGCTGCTTTACCAAGTGGCAACCTAATTGTACCAGTTATTAAAAATGCTGATGAGCGCAACTTGGTTGGTTTAACCAAATCGGTTAACGATTTAGCTAACCGCGCACGTGCCAATAAACTTAGCCCCGATGATATACAAGGTGGTACATTTACCCTAACAAACGTAGGTGGTTTTGGTAACGTAATGGGTACACCAATTATAAACCAACCACAAGTGGCTATTTTAGCAACAGGTACTATTAAAAAGAAACCTGCTGTACTTGAAACCCCGCAGGGTGATGTAATTGCTATCAGACACATGATGTTCCTTTCTTTATCGTACGATCATCGCGTGGTTGATGGTTCTTTAGGCGGAAGTTTTTTACGCAGGGTAGCTGATTATATGGAGAATTTTGACATTAATCGCCCTTTTTAAACAATTTGTCGCTTAAAAACCCGAATTCATTACATTTGCACATTAATAAAAACATCTAATAAATGAAGAAACCAATTATTGCCCTTTTATTTTTTATTTCTATTACTCATTTTGCATTTGCTCAAAGTACCATTGTTTCAGATAAAGGTTCGTACAAAAAAAATTATAACGAAGCTACCCTTAACGTTGGCGACAACGAATATGATATAGCTTTAAAATACTTTTTATATGCTTACAAGTACGATTCTACCAATGCTAATATTAACTTTAATGTTGGTTTTTGTTATTTAAAAAGTGCTGCTGCTAAAAAACATTTAGCCGAAAAATATTTAGAGAAAGCCATTTTAGATGTTACTAAAAATTACATGGAAGATGCCGCCAGCTTTAAAAAAGCGCCTATCGAATCTTATTTCTATTTAGGTCAGGCGTATCATTTAGATGGTAAATTAGATGATGCCATGAAAATGTACGATACATACGAATCGTATGTAAAACCTAAAGATAAAGAACAGCACGCTATACTTCAGCATTATAAAACACAAGTTAAAAATGCTAAGCAAATATTAGCTACCCCACTTAACGTAACGCTTCATAACTTGGGCGATAGTGTTAACAGCGAGTATCCTGATTACTCGCCTGTAATTACTGCCGATGAACAAGTACTTTATTACACTACTCGTCGTCCAACTAACGTAGGCGGAGAAAGATCGGAAGAAGATGGCATGTACTACGAAGACATTGTAGTATCTTACAAAGATGCTAAGGGCATTTGGAGTAAACCCAGTTCAATTAGTCCTTTTATTAATACAAGTGGAAACGAAGCAACTATAAGCCTTACTCCGGATGGACAAACACTTATTATTTACAAAGATGTAGGCGACGGAAAAAGTGGCGACATTTACTATTCATCATTTGATGGGCGCGATTGGACAATTCCTCAGCGTTATGGTTCAAATATTAATACCGATTATTGGGAACGTCATGCTTGTTTATCAAGAGACGGGCAAACACTTTATTTTGTAAGCGACAGACCAGGTGGCTTAGGCGGCTTCGATATTTATCGTTGTGTAAAATTACCAAACGGGCAATGGAGCTTAGCAACTAATTTAGGTGCACCTATTAACACGCCTTATGATGAAGATGGTCCGTTTTTAGGAGCTGATGGAGTTACATTTTATTTTTCTTCTAACGGAGATAAATCTATGGGTGGTTTTGATATTATGTTTTCTATTATTGATGAAAACGGAAAATTCTCTGACCCTTTTAACATGGGCTCTCCTATAAACACTACAGACGACGATGTGTTTTACGTAGCCACACCCGATAATAAACGTTTCTACCTTTCATCGGCACACGAGTATATTAATAAAGGTGATGCCCACGATAAAAGTTTTGGAGATAAAGACATTTATGTAGGTAGCGTAGATTTAATTAAAGAAAATCCGTTGGCTTTATTTCGCGGAAGATTTACACCAGGTGTATGCGATAGTTTACCCGATGATTTATCGGTTATAGTTACTTCGGTTACCACCGGAGAAATTGTTGGAACATACCGCCCACAACGCCGCACAGGTACTTTTAGTGTTATCATTCCACCGGGAAGTAAGTACCATTTTTCGTATCAACAAAACGGACAAGAATTATCTAATGAAGAGATATTTGTTCCGGAAGATATAACGTATGAAGAAATTCAAAAAGCCATTAATTTAAAACCACTGAAAATTTGTCCGGGCATGGACATAAAACAGGATACAACACCGGTTAAAATTGCCTTAAATGTGTTAGTGTTAAACAACAAGCGCGATAAAAAACCGGTAAGTGGTGCTGATGTAAAATTAGTTAGCAAAGGCTCTGATGACTATACTGCAAAATCTGACGAAGACGGACATATTAATGGTATAACAATTAAAGCTGAAAAAAGTTACACTCTTATAGCATCAGCCAACGGAAAAAGCGGCAAAGAAATTGTATTTAATACAATTGGTGTAAAGGGTGCAAAAATTTATGACAAAACGGTTTACGTAGAAAAAAATCCGGAAGACGAAGTTAATTTCCCTTTAACCATTACGACACTTAACAACAAAAAACAACATTTACCTGTAGCCAATGCGGCTGTTAAAGTTACAGGCACCGATGGTAGCTTATTTGAAGGCACTACAGATGCTAAAGGAAAACTTAGCGGTATAAAACTAAGCCCTGAAACTAATTATGAAATAAATGTTACTAAAGATGGGGTGACTAATAATGCTGTTGTATCTACACAACACATACGCAAATCTAAATCGTTTGAAAAAACAATTTACATACAAGGTGCATCAGAAACTCCTGATAACAGTTCGTTTAAAGATGGATGCTTTACTTTTCACTTTAAATATAACATGAACGAGGTTGACGAAACTGCACCACAATACAAACAGTTTATTGACTCGTTAGTAAGCATTAAAAATTCAGGTCAAAAAATTGTTTTAAATTTAAATGCAAGTGCATCTACTGTACCTACTCGTAAGTTTAAAACCAACGAAGACCTTGCTAAGGTACGTTCAAAAGCAGCTTTAGATAAGATTAAAAGCAGTTTAAAAATGCGTGGAGTAGATGATGCAAGTATTACTATCGCATCTGATACATTCAAAGTTGACGGCCCTGCCTATAAAGGCGATTACTTAGAAAATGCTGCTGAGTATGAAAAATATCAGTTTGTACGAGCTTGTATAGCTAAATAAGATAAAAGGAAAGGTTAAATAAAAAGAGCGATGTTAAACCAACATCGCTCTTTTTATTTCTTAAACATTCCGGCAAGCCTGCCTTTTAATTTTTCTATATTTTCGCTGGCAGGCGTACTGGCTATGTCACTAAACTCATTGCTAACAGCAATTTCCAGTACTTCAGGATATAGCACTACAAAACTCTGAAACTCTAAGTTTTTAATTAAATCCTTTTGTAAATTATCTACTACAAAATTATGCGATACGGTTTGCTTACGCGCACTTACAATAAAAATTAAATCGTCAGCACTTATCTCTTTCGTTACCAGCGCTTCTATGTTTTCAAAATCTGAAACGATGTTATAGTTATGTAACGAGCCATTTTTATCGTTAGCCGCTTTTTGAAATTGCTCAATGGTTTTATCATCACCAAACACCACTGCCCTATCGCCTATTTGTTTTAAAATGCGCAACGTTTTTTGCACACTGCGTTTAAAGCTGGGTTCAAGTGTGGCATTAGGTGTAAAAACTACACACACGCGTTTAAACGAATGCAAAGGCTGTATAATTTTAGCCAAAAAAACCGCTTGTTGCGTTTTAGCAAGTAAGTTGTTATAAACCGTACCAAATAAAAAGTTAGATGAAGTGTTTGTTGCACGGTTAGTAATTACAATATGACTTGCACCATAAGCTTTAGCAGTGCGCACAATGCCATCAACAATATTTAAATCTACTTTTTTAAGGATTTCGATTTTTGTATCAGACGATACAATTTGCTGAGTAATAGCATCAATGGCTTTTTTAATGGAATTTATTTTTTCGTTGGCATCATCTGCATCTTCAACCACAGTAAGTGGATAAATGGGTTCGGTTGATTTTTGATCTTTAATAAGTAAAGCAAACTCCATTAAGCGTTGCAGGTTTTCGGGGTTCGCAATCGGAATTAAAATGCGCTCAACTCTCTTCTTCAATTTTATCTCCGAATCGTTTTCAGTAATCGCAATTTGCCTTGCAGCGCGTTCAGTTACAAATGAGCTCACTAAGCAAGTAATTAAAATTAAAATAATAGTACCGTTAACGGCATGTTGGTCTAACAAACCAATATCAAAACCTACTTTAATAACAGCCAGTGTAGCCGCGGCATGTGAGGCACTTAAACCGTAAATAATTCTCCTTTCATACTTGGTATACTTATAAATAAAGCCTGTAATTTGCGCCGCAAAATATTTTGTTAGTAGAGCTACACCGCTTAATGTTAAAGCAAAAATAAGTTCTTTGCTTCCTGCAAAAAATAAGCGCAAATCAACCAGCATACCGGCGCTTAATAAAAAGAAGGGTATAAATAACGTGTTACCTATAAAAATTAAGCGGTTCATTAACACCGAGCTTTGCGGTATAATGCGGTTAAAAGCTAAGCCGGCTAAAAACGCACCTACAATGGCTTTAACACCTGCTAAGTCGGCAACGAAGGCTGCTAAAAACATCATAGACAGCACATATAAATATTGCGAACTGCCCTGCCCTTCCAGGTTTCTAAAAAACCATTTACTCAGTTTGGGCAATAGATAAATAGTGCCTATTACCAAAACAGCAATCATTATAATAAGCTTAAACCAATAATCCATCGTAAAATTGCCTTGCGAAAGATTGGTTATAACACCTAATAAAATAAGCACAGCAGAGTCTGTAATGATTGTTCCACCAAAGGTTATTTGCACCGCACGGTTTTTTACAATGCCCATATTACTTACAATAGGATATGATAAAAGCGTATGGGTAGAAAACATACTGGCTAACAATAGTGCCGCCCAAAAATTATATTGCAGCACGTAAATGCATACAAAAAAACCAATGGTTATAGGAATGAAAAATGTAAATGCACCAAACACAATACTTTTACCCTTATTATGCTGAAACTCTTCCATGTCCATCTCCAGCCCGGCTAAAAACATAATGTAGAGTAAGCCTGTGTTGCTGAACAAATCGAAACTGGTAGATTTATCTATAAGATGTAAAGTATTAGGACCAATAATAACACCGGCCAATATTAAGCCAATAATGCCTGGGATGCGGATGCGACGAAAAATTAAAGGCGCAAATAAAATAATTAAGAGTACAAGTGAAAGAATTAAAACAGGGTTTGTAAAGGGAATATAATTGCCGCAAATTTTTTTAAACTCGTATATAAACTGGTTAAAAAAATCCATAATTACTAATTGAATGTAAAGGTAAATTAAAGCACCGTAATTTTATGATTGAAAAAGGTTAATCACCCTTTTAATTCTCCTGCCTGATACTGCTCCGTTTTTTTAAGATTACCCTGATCGTCATACGTTTTCCACTCCCCTTCTTTCAGGTAATCGTTTCGGTCTTTATAAAACTTAAGCATGCCCTCTTCTTTTATTTTACCGTTTTCAAAATAGTCTTTGTGCGTATATGTTTTTTTCTTTTTATCAATTAACTCAAAAACAGTTTCAACATAACCGTTTTCAAAAAAGGAGTTTCGTTTTATTAAATATTCGTTATCTCCATAGTTTTCTTCAACCATGTCAATGTTTCCATTCCGATAATAGTCGATTTCTTTTTGTGGGGCTTTGGCGTAATAATGTATTTGTGATTTCAGTTTTCCATCCGGATAATAAACAATAACCTCGCTATGCTTATAATCAATCATACGGAACGTACGCTCTTGCTGGTCATTTTCATAATAGTTTTTATATGCCCGAAGTTCCCCATCTACATAAAAGCCTTTATGCAATAATTTTCCGCTTTCGTAATAGTCTTCTATCCAACCTTGTGCACTATATCCTTTTTTATCGTATCGTAGAGAATCGCCTCCTAACGATGGAGCCATTTTATCAAAAAAGGTTATTCCATAAGCAGAATCAACTACTTCCGATGATTTGAATTTTCGTAAATGCGGTACCTGATCGGCATAATTATTTTGCGCAAATGCCGAAGTTCCGATAAAAAATAAAACAATCAGTAATCGTAAAATCATCATATAAATGTAAGCATTTTAATGAATTCCTGCTTCCGATAAATAACGTTCAGCATCTAATGCTCCCATACAGCCACTTCCGGCTGCTGTAACAGCCTGACGGTAAACTTTATCTTGCGCATCGCCTACGGCAAACACACCTTTAATTTTTGTTTTACTGGTACCCGGTATGGTTTTAATATAACCGCTTTCATCCATGTCTAACCAATCTTTAAAAATGCCTGTATTAGGTTGGTGACCTATGGCAACAAAAAAGCCTGTTACATCAAGTTTACGTTCTTGTTTGGTTTTGTTGTTATAAACCAATGCACCGGTAACCCCTTTATCACCTAAAATTTCTTTGGTTTCAGTATCCCATAACACTTCAATATTGGGTGTGTCAAGCACGCGTTGTTGCATGGCTTTGCTGGCACGCATTTCACCTTTACGTACAATCATATACACTTTTTTACAAAGTTTGGCTAAATAAGTAGCTTCTTCTGCCGCCGTATCACCTGCGCCAACAATGGCCACATCTTGTCCTTTAAAAAAGAACCCGTCACAAACCGCACAAGCCGATACGCCAAAGCCATTCAGTTTTTCTTCGCTTGGTAAACCCAGCCATTTAGCTGATGCACCTGTGGCAATAATTACGCTATTGGCGTGGACTTCGGTTGTTTCATCAATCCACACTTTGTGTATAGGGCCACTAAAATCAACCTTGCTGGCATAACCAAAACGTACATCGGTACCAAAACGCTCAGCTTGGGCTTTAAAATCTTCCATCATTTGTGGACCATCAATGCCCTTTGGATAACCCGGGTAGTTTTCTACCTCGGTAGTAATGGTAAGCTGTCCCCCCGGCTGCATGCCAGTATACATAAGGGGCTTAAGGGCAGCACGTGCTGCATATATAGCTGCAGTGTAGCCCGCAGGACCAGAACCTATAATTAAACAATCAACTTTTTCTATGGGGGTACTCATAATAATCTCCTTTAAATTTTCGGAGTACAAATTTACTTAAAAAGGCTTGTATTTGGGTAATGTAGATTAATTTTGAGGGATAATTATTTTGGAAATTTCTGCACAAATAGATGCTATTTTAAAAACCCTGCCCGAAAAACCTGGGGTTTACCAATATTTTGATGTTGAAGAAAGCATTTTATATGTAGGTAAGGCAAAAAACCTAAAAAAACGGGTTTCGTCCTATTTTCATAAAGAGCATGATAATGCCCGTTTAAGAATACTTGTACGTAAAATTTTTAACATTAAAACCATTGTGGTTAACACCGAGTACGATGCTTTGTTACTGGAAAATAATTTAATTAAACAGTATCAGCCTCGTTATAACATCAACCTTAAAGATGATAAAACCTATCCTTGGCTTTGCATAAAAAAAGAGCCCTTTCCCCGCTTTTTTTCTACCCGCACAAAAATTAACGATGGGTCGGAATATTTTGGTCCTTATGGGTCGGTATATGCTATGAAAACCATGCTGGCTTTTTTACGTGAAACATTTCCTTTACGCACCTGCAGTTTAGATTTGACAGAGAAGAATATCGAGCAAAAAAAATTCCGTGCTTGTTTAGATTATCATATTGGCACTTGTAAAGGCCCTTGCATTGGCGAGCAAACTTTAATTGATTACGATAACAACATCAAGCAAATAAAAAATATTCTTAAGGGCAATATATCTTCGGTTATCCGCGATTTTAAACAGCAAATGCATGCACACGCCGAAAAATTTGAATTTGAAAAAGCGCAAGTTTTAAAAGAGAAGATTGATGCTTTTGAAAAATTTCAAGCAAAATCAATGGTTGTTAGTAACACTATCGAAAATCTGGACGTAGCAGCCTTTGTAAAAGAAAACGATGTGTATTATGTAAACTACTTTCATGTAGTTAATGGTGCCATTATTGCCAGTAAAATGCTGGAAATAAAAAAGAAACTGGATGAAACCGACAGCGAAATTTTACTTTATGCCATCTATGAAATACGCAACTCTTTACAAAGTACTGCCAAAGAAATTGTAGTTCCCTTTTATCCTGAAAGTGAGTTGCCTGATGCTAAGTTTTTTGTGCCCAAGGCAGCCGATAAAAAAATATTGTTGGATTTATGTCAGCGTAACGCAGAGCAGCACCGTGTAGACAAGAATAAACAACTTGCTTTAATAAACCCCGAAGAACATACCGAGCGCATTATGCAGCAAATGAAAAAAGATTTGCGCATGAAAGAAGAACCGCGCCGTATTGAGTGTTTCGATAACTCAAACATACAAGGGCATTTTGCGGTAAGTGCCATGACCGTTTTTATTGATGCCAAACCCGCCAAAAAAGAGTACCGACACTTTAATGTAAAAACCGTTGAAGGGCCTGATGATTTTGCCACGATGGAGGAAGTAATTTACCGCCGTTACAAACGCGTGTTGGAAGAAAATTTAGACATGCCACAGCTTATTGTAATTGACGGTGGCAAAGGACAACTGGGTGCTGCCATTAACAGTTTAAATAAATTAGATTTAATGGGTAAGGTGGCTATAATAGGCATTGCCAAACGCTTGGAAGAAATTTATTACCCGGGAGATTCTATCCCCATGTATCTCGATAAAAAATCAGAGACCCTACGCATTATACAGCATATACGTGATGAAGCACATAGGTTTGGTATAACCCATCACCGTAATAAACGCAGCAAGGGTTCTATTACTACCGAGTTAAATAATATTAAGGGCATTAGTGATAAAACAGCACAAAAGCTTTTAGGTGAGTTAAAATCGGTAAAACAAATAAAAGAAGCCTCGCTTGAAACTCTTGTAAGTAGTATAGGTAAGGCTAAAGCTCAATTGGTTTTTGATTATTTTAAACAACAAGAAAAAACTGTTTAACATACTTTGGCTTAGTATTTGCGTACGTGGCAACATAGTTTAAATTTGTAACACTTTTTAATAAAGCATTAGTATGAAAAAAATTATGCAAGGCAATTTTTTTAAATTTATTTTATCGGCGGGCATTGCCGTGGGTTTCTATTTTATAACCCCACATTGCCTTAGTAAAACTACGGTTGCCGGTATTTTAATTACACTGGTGGTGTTAATTAATGCCTCAGGTTTTATAAGCAAATGGCCTTTAATTACGCATATAGCAAGGGTTTTAGTAGGGGGCTTATTTATTTTTTCAGGCTTTATTAAATCAAATGATGCGGTTGGTTTTTCGTATAAATTAGAAGAGTACTTCGAAGTTTTTAAAGGCGATACTGGTTTGGCTCTGTTCGATTGGATGGCTCATATCTCTCTGGCACTTGCCATTATTATCTGTGTAAGTGAGGTGGCACTTGGTTTTATGCTACTTATTGGCTTTAAAAAAGAACTTACGTTATGGTTGCTTTTAGCGCAAATTGTATTTTTTACCTTCTTAACTTTTTATTCGGCTTGCTATAACAAGGTTACCCATTGCGGCTGCTTTGGCGATGCCATTAAACTTACTCCTTGGGAAAGTTTTTGGAAAGACATAACCTTACTCATACTCATTACGCTTTTATTCTCTGGTAAAGACAACATCAATCCTCTGTTTGGCGGCATGATTAGCAATGTGCTTACCGTTATTGCCATTGCGGCTTCTATATGGTTTCCTATACATTGTTACCGCAATTTACCTATGATTGATTTTCGTGCTTATGCGCCGGGCTTAAGCATTTGCGAAGGCAAAAAACCGGGACCAAATTATAAACCTGCGGTTTACGAATCGCACTTTATGTATAAAAATATTCAGAGTGGAGATACAACCGAGTTTACCGATAAAAACTACCCTTGGCAAGATACCTTGCATTGGAAATTCCATCGCGCTATGCCTTCCGTAGTAATTAGTCCGGAAGTAGATGCGGCAAAAATTCCTGATTTTACTATCACCGATTTAGACGGAAACAATGTTACGGATACTATTTTAGGGAACAAAAACTACAACTTCTATTTAGTTTGTTACGATTTAAATAAAACATCGCAGGATGCAGAGTTAATGGCGAAGATTAATGATTTTTATACCATCTGCGAAAAAAACAAAATCAACTTTATTGCTCTAACGGCATCAAGCAATGAGCAGATAAATGATTTTAAACATAAGTTTAATGCCCTGTATGATTTTTACAACATGGATGGCATTGTTTTAAAAACCATGATACGCTCTAACCCCGGCTTAATGCTAATGCACGATTGCCGTGTAATAAACAACTGGCACTATAATAACTTTCCTGTGTTTAGTGATGTGCAAAATAAATTTATGAAGTAGTATGAAAAAGGTAGAAATTTTAAATACACAACAAATACAACAAAAGCTTAATCGTTTAGCCTACGAAATTTACGAGCACACCTTAGAAGAAAAAGAAATTATACTAACGGGCATTGAAGGCAACGGTTATTTAGTTGCAAAAAAACTAACTGCTATTTTAAAAAAAATAGCTCCTTATAAAGTTACCCTTGGTAAAATTACATTAGATAAAAAAAATCCGTTGGCTAAAAAACCAATTGTAGATTTTACGGAGAAGGATTATAAAAACAAAACCATTTTTGTAGTTGATGATGTTTTAAATAGTGGCAAAACACTTATTTATGCGGTACAACTTTTTTTAACACAACCTATAAAAAAACTGCATACTGTTATTTTGGTTGACCGCAGCCACACGCAGTACCCGGTAAAGGCTGATTTTGTTGGACTTTCGCTTTCTACCACTTTACAGGAGCACATTGTTGCCGATTTTTCGAAGAGCGGAAAAGAGACTGTTTATTTAGAGTAAAAAAACTATTTTTGCTCTGTTATGACAGCAAATACAACTTCAATTAAATTTTCAGATGATGATAAAAAAGCACTATGGTTAACCTTGGCTGTTTTTTTAGCGTATGTTGTTTACTCTTATTTTGCAACCGGTTTTTATCAGCACGATGAAATTGGGCACTACTTTAACATGCGTGAGTTTTGGAGCAATCCAAATATAATTTTAGGCAACTCTGCAAAAACCGGCTACAAAATTATTTATGTTATTCCTGCTTTATTGGGCAATAAGTTTTTAATTTATTTTAATGCAGCCCTTGCCGCCTTTGCTTGCTTTTTAACCTATAAAATAGCACAACGCATAGGTAGTAAATTTGCCTGGCTGGCTTTTTTTATGTTGGCACTACAACCTTATTGGATACAACTTTCGTTTCGTAATTATGCCGATACTTTTAGTGGATTTGTATTGCTATTAGCACTTTATTTCCATTCAGAAAAAAAATATATTGCTTCTTCTTTAATACTGTCCTATGCAGGCATTATCAGACAGGAGTTTTTATTATTGATTCCAATTTATGGTATTTGGCAAGCATTAAACAAACGATGGGTTTGCTTTTTGTTACTGGGCGTTTTTCCATTGCTAAATAACATTTGGGGCTTTATAGCAACCGGCGAACCCCTATACCTAATTACATCGAGCAGTAAAACAGCCGCAAGATATGCTGATGAGTATCCTCGCCAGGGTTTTGACCACTATTTTAAAATGGGCATTACTATTTGGGGTGTTGTGCAATGTTTTTTAATTGTATTGTATATTCTTTTATTTATTGCCAAACGCGCTAAATTGTTTAATCAGGCAGATTATTTAAAAGAGTACCCTCAACAAAAAGAAACAGCTAACTCCTTTTTGTTTATTTCTATTCCTGTCTTAATTTATTTTTTGCTGCACTGTCTTTTTAACTGGTCGAGTTTAAAAGTGGGTACGTCAACTGGCGGTAACTTACGTTACATGACTTCGGTTGCTCCTTTAATAGCCCTGCTTTGTGTTGCCGCTTGCGACAGATATAAATTTCTAAACAAAAAAGCATTTGTATATGTTGGCGCAACTATATATATAATTATAGTGGCTGTGTTTCTATCTTATCCCAATAATAATATACGATTATTAAGTGAGATAAATCCGCAAACAGGCGAAGAACCTAAACACGATTATGTTCCGCTTTTATTTACACTTGGCTCACTTGCTTGCTTATTACTAATTAGTAAACAAAAACAACTTACAACGGCGTTTGCTGTTATATCACTATTGTTTGTTGTATTTGCAGTACGCCCGTTTAAAGCTTCGCCCGAAGATATAACCATGGAAACCATTACAAATTCTATTATTGCAAAAGGTTATACCGATAGAGAAACTCCTATTTACAGCACGCATATTTTATTTAAATATTACTACGATAAAAAGAAACACGGCATATACGACAAACAAATTTATGCCGATAGCTTATCCTTACAAACCGCACCGGCGGGGTCTATTATTATTTGGGAAAGTCATTATGGTTATCGTCCTAAATTAAATAAGAACACAGTTAATGCCGATTATTTTCAGCGCAGACCTCAGCAGTATACTTTGTTACAAAACCGCATTTCTACCGACAAAAGGTTTCAGGCACTTGTGTTTGAAAAAATTGCACCTTAATGAGTAACCCCGCTCATAAAAAGAAATTTTTATACTCATTATCATTTATTGAAGGTGGTGTTGTAATGAGCACTGAATTAGTGGGTGCAAAAATTTTAGCCCCTTATTTTGGCACATCGTTATACGTTTGGGCCTGTGTAATGGCACTTACATTAGGCGGTCTAGCCTGCGGTTATTTTTTTGGGGGCAGATTATCCGTACAAAAAAATCACGAAAAAATTTTAATGACAAGCGTGCTATGCGCCGCCATTTATATTTGTTGTTTACCCATGCTTGCATTTTTACTGGTTTATTTAGCAAATAATTTTTCATTAATTCCAGCAGTGCTTGTAAGTAGTTCGGTTGTTTTATTCCCGCCTGTTTTTATCATGGGCATGGTGTCTCCGCTTATCATTAAATCAATTACAACAACACACGAAGAAGCCGGAAAAAAATCAGGGGAAATTTATGCCATCTCAACCCTGGGTGGTATTTGCTTTACATTTATAACCGCTTTTTATGCTATACCACAATGGGGTTTAACAATAACATTAGTGGTTAATGCAGGTTTATTAGCTGTTTTTTCTGTTATATATTTTACTAAAAGAAAAACGTTGTTCCCAACGCTATTGTTTTTAGCAAGTATGTTTTTTTCTTTTAAAACAATAAGCAAAAACCCTTCAACATTATATTTAGAAGAAGGGTTGCTTGGTAAATTAGAAGTTGAAGACAAAATGTATAAAACAGATACAAGCAATGAAACAGTTAGGTATCTTTTAATAAATAATATTATACAATCGTGTGTTGATGTAAAAACAAACCAATCAAAACTTCCCTACTCAAATGTATTAGCAAAAAATTTAGCGCTCCTTAACCCAAATGCGAAAACTGCTTTAGTATTGGGCTTAGGTGGTGGTGTAATTAGCAATATGCTTACTGAAAAAAACATTCAGGTTACCGCAGTAGAGTTAGACGTCCGCGTTATCGATGTCGCAAAAAAATATTTTAACGTATCTAACCAAATAAATATTATTAAAGATGATGCGCGGCATGCTTTGTATCAACTAAATACAAAATACGATATAGTTGTTATTGATTTATTTGCCGGAGAGGTTACCCCGTCGCATGTTTTAAGTAAGGAAAGTTTTTCAAAAATAAAGTCTTTACTAAACCCCAACGGCTTTGTTTTTATTAATACATATGGTTACCTTACAGGTAAAACAGGACAAGGCAATCAGGTTTTATTAAACACATTAAAGCAAGCAGGCTTTTCTTCTACCATTTGTTATTCAGGAGATGTTGAGCATGAAGATTATAGAAACCTTTTATTGTTTGCCTCCGTAAAACAACAAGCAAATTTATATGCTGCTTTACCAAAAAATAATACTCCGGAGTTTGAAACAACTTTAATAACAACCGATGATAAACCAACTATTGAATTTGCTAATGCGAATGCTGTTAAGCGCTGGCGTTTTTCTTATTTAAAGAATTTTATTTTGTATAAAACTGAATAATGGCATTGTAAAAACTTTGCGCTGCAAGAACCACACGCTTGTTAGTTTTTATTCCGTAAACAGTTTCTGTGTTTTGCATAAGGTTGTAACACTCATTTTCACTATCCTGATACAAGCATTCACCATACACAAGCGGTGATTGTACCATGCGGCATAAAGCTAAATTACGGCTATATACCCCAATTGTAGAAGAAGCCAAACAGTGTTCGCTTAAATAAGTAGCATCTGTTTTACTTGCCACAGGAATTTTTAATTGTTGCGAAAGTTGGTTAACCACTAAACCCGAAATTTTTTCGCTCTCATCCAAATCATCGGTAAGAAGCAGACGTAATAAATTTAATTGTCCTTGCGTGGTTTTTATATTATCTGCAATTAAACATCCGGGTATAAAAGTCATGCAAAAATTTTTATCGCTTGGCTTTTTCCAGTCTGTATTTTTCTCATCTACGTTATAATGAATAATAACCGTCATGTCCGGTTTAAAAACATTAATAACACGGACTCGTTGCTGTAGCTCGTAATCTTTAAAAAAATCTATAAAAAATTTAGAGGCGTTTTCACTAATAAGTTGTTTGTGCCTTTGCGCGGTAATTTTTTTTATAGCAAGCAAACTATCTAAGGTTTTCTTTTTGAAGTTTTTAAACCACTCATCGTACGTACACCCAAAAGTGGTACCGTTTTCTTTTCTTGTAAGCGCTACCGTTACACCTTTTTCTTGCAACATGTTTTTTAAAACACCGGCTGTTTCAAAAGTTAGCATTCCCTCTGCAACATCAACGCTATCTTGTTTTAACATAGGAGTATTTTGCTTGGTAAAATGCAAAAACTTTTGCTCGATATGCGCCATATTTAAATTACCTGCCATGTGACCGGGATCGATAATTATTTTCAATTCAGATAGATTTTTTTTAACTGAATTTCTTGTAGGTGCTTTATATTTATCAAAGGCAGATTTGTTTAAATAAATTTTCTCCAGCGAATCTTCAGGCAATGTTTTTAATAAAAGAGCCATTTTTTGCCAATCATCTTTTACAAGCACAAATATGATTTGCTTTTGGGTGTTGTAAAAAATAATTTTATCCGATTCAATTTGCACCAGTGTATTTAAACTTCCGTGGTAATTAATATAATTATCGAACCTTTTTTTTACTTGCTGATACGTTTGGGCACAACTAATAAACTGCAAAAACAAAAAAAGAAGTACAACCTTAAAACGCATAGCTAAAAATACATTAACCCATAAATTAAATAGTATGGTATAAAAATTAGTTTCTAACACAAAAGCGTTAAACATTTTGTAAACTTGCAACGTGGTACAAGCATTTCTATATATTATAAAGCGAAATAAATTTTTCGCACTTATTAATGCGTTATTTCTGCTGATATATTCGCTTATATGTTTTGTAAATCATTATAATTTTAGAACCTATTCGCTCGATTTAGGCATTTATACACGTGCCGTTTACGATTATGCACATTTTCATTTTAATTATGCCGAAATTTTTAAAGTGCAAAAAGAAAACATTTTAGGCGATCATTTCGACCCCATACTTATTCTCATTTCACCTCTTTATTATATTTTTGGCACCTATGTATTGCTGGTTGTTCAGGTAGCTTTTATTCATGTAGGTGCTATTGGTGTTTACAAGGTTGCCATGCAACAACTGCAAAACAAAAAGCTTGCCCTTATAACAATAGCATCTTTTTTATCATTTTATGGCGTATTTAGTGCCTTATCTTTTGATGTACACACCAATGTTTTTGCAGCCATGTTAATTCCGTGGTTATTTTATTTTTTTATGCATGCCAAATGGCGAAATGTATTTATTGTATCTGCCCTTATTTTATTGTGTAAAGAAAATATGGCGCTTTGGCTTATTTTTATTGGTTTTGGTTTGGTATGGCTTTATTATAAAGAAAAACAAAAAAGAAATATTGCACTTATCATTAGCTTAATTTCAATTATTTATTTTGTTTGTATTACTATGGTAGTTATGCCTTCTTTAGCGTTAAGTGGCAGCTACGCACACATGCATTACAGTATTTTAGGTAATGGTTTTGGCGAAATTTTAAGTAACCTATTTAAACATCCTTTAGCGGCAATTGCTGTACTATTTAAAAATCATTCTTTAAATAGTACATACAATTACTATAAAATTGAAACGCACATTTTTGTGTTGCTTTCAGGAGGTTTTTTATTGTTTTTAAAACCACAGTATTTGTTAATGCTTATACCTATTTATTTTCAAAAAATGTTTCATAACACCCCTACTATTTGGTCGGTGGCAATGCATTATAATATTGAGTTCGCACCTATACTTATACTTTGTTTTATCACCGTTCTTCCTATCATAAAATCAGAAAAAAAGAAATTACTTTTTTCATGTATCTATTTAATTTTAAGTGTGGCCGTAACTATTCGTTTATGCGATCACACCATAGGCTTTGTAGATAAAGCCCGTATACGTTTTTATCAAGTAGATCATTATCAAAGCGATTTTGATACTCAGGTAGTTTATTCCGACCTAAAAAAAATTCCTACAAATGCAGTTGTAAGTGCCGAAAACATGTTTGTACCGCATCTTACCGATAGAAAAATGGTATACCAGTATCCTATTGTAAAAAACGCACAGTATATTTTACTGTCAGACGACGACCATTCATATCCATTAGCTACCGATAAAATGTTAAAACAAATAGACAGTTTGCGCTCATCGGCAAATTGGCATCTTTTGCCGACAAATAACCATGTTTATTTGTTTGAAATAGTTGAAAAACATTAAATTAGCACCAAATCAAACAACTTATGAAAAAGTTACTTTTTCTTTCATTAAACATTCTCATAGGCACATCTTTATTTGCTCAACAAGGCAAAGATGGCGCAGGTAATATAACCACAGCAAATACTATTGTAAATAATGTAAGTACAACGCTTACTTCTAATGCCGCCATAGGCACTACAACTATTGCTGTTGCTTCGGTTGCAGGTTTATCAGCCGGAGATTTACTATTTATTATGCAGGCGCAAGGAGCTACCGTACACGATTCTACCAATTATTGGGGAAACCCGAACGATGCTCTGCCAAACGATACCAGCTCTGGTAAGGTAACAAAATATAACGGAGCAGGAAATAATGAATTCGCTGAAATAAATTCTATTGTAGGAAACGTTATAACCCTAAATTGTACATTAAGCGACAGCTTTAGGGGTGGTAGTGTAACCTTAGGCAGTATTACAACGCAGGTTATACGTGTGCAGCGTTACACTTCATTAACATTATCAGGAGCCGGTTCCATAACTTGTAATACTTGGAATGGTGCAACAGGTGGGGTTGTTGTTATCGAAGTTCAGGGCAACACAACCCTTGCTGCCGGTACATCTATTACTGCAAGCGCAAAAGGTTTTAGAGGGGGCTCTCCTATATGGGCAACGGGTTTTGGTTCTACAAGTACAGGACATAATTACGGAAGTCCCTCTGCTAATAATGGAGCACACAAAGGTGAAAGCATTGTAGGGGACACAAATCAATATAAAAAACAAGTGTTACTTGTCCCATCTGTTGCACCTGCTACACCTACTCTTTCTCCAACCGGTAATATGGACCCTCCTTCTGAGTGGTGGAATTCAACACCACTTGCTATTTGTAAAGCAAATGTGGCTAATGGCGGAGGAGGAGGAGATGCTATGAATTGCGGCGGCGGCGGCGGATCTAACGGCGGCTCAATAGCACTATGGAATGGAATGGGAAACCCAGATATAACCACATCTGCCAGTTATACTACTTGCTGGGCTCTTGAACCAACTACACCCGCAAATGGCACAGTACGCCCAACCTCATCTTCCGGTGGTGGAAGAGGGGGCTATGCTTTTTCTGCTCATTCAACCCCTATATACGCAAGTGCAGACCCCACTATAAGCGGGCCAAACGCTTTTACAGGAACTGTAAGTATTTGGGCTGGTGACGACAGGCATAATGATGGAGGTTGGGGAGGAATTCCATTAGATTATTCTACCGGAAAAATATTTTTAGGTGGCGGTGCCGGTGCCGGAGATGGTAACGATGGTCATGCCAGCCCCGGAGGTAACGGAGGGGGAATTATTTACTTAGTAAGCTATGGTACTGTTACAGGTGCCGGACAAATTATTAGCGATGGGGGCTCTCCGCTACCAACCAGTTCTTTTCATGGTACCAGTGGAGATGATGGCGCGGGCGGCGGCGGCGGCGGCGGAACAATCCTAATTAAATCGGTTGGTACAATTTCTTTAACGGCAGCCACTCCTATTTCGGCACAAGGTGGTAAAGGTGGGAACCAAGATAATAATACTGCTAATAATGATGCTTATGGTCCGGGCGGCGGCGGCGGCGGCGGTTATGTTTCTATATCTAATGCAGTTACCGGTGTAAATATAAACGGTGGGGCAAATGGTTTAGTTACCGGCAGCAACACGTCAAGCATAAAAACTAAATTTCCACCAAATGGTGCTACAGGTGGCGGTGTAGGAAGTTCAATACCATCAATTGCTCCTTTTTATTTAACAGCAAAAAATGATACGGTTTGCCCATCAAGCACGGCTTCTTTATCTGTTACAGTAAATGGTACTACCCCAAGCGGCCTCTCGGTTGAGTGGTACACAGTAGCTACCGGTGGCACTCCGGTTTCAAGCAGTGCTTCTTATACTTTTACATCGCCTGCTACAGCAAATACATATACGTACTATGCAGGTACTTGCCCCGGCACGTATCGCATTCCGGTTATTTTAGTGGTAAATTCTTCCAGCCCTCCAACAGTAACTGTTACCGCAACAAATACAACAGTGTGTTCTGGCACAAATGTTATACTTACTGCAAGTACTACTGCAACATCATACACATGGAGTGCCAATGCAGGAAGTGTTAACACAAGTACTGCCTCGGTTAACCCAACTACTAACCCAACAACCTATACAGTTATAGTTGCTAACACAGGTGCATGTGCCGGTACAAATACAGCCAGCATAAACATAAATGTAATTCCAGCTCCTACAATAACTATTACACTAACAAGTTATAGTATTTGTTCAGGTATAAATGATACACTCAAAGCAAGTGGCGCCACTACATATACCTGGAGTAGTAATGCAGCAAGTGCAACTACAAGTAGCGTTTCTGTATTACCAACAAGTACCGGTGTTATAACCTATTCGGTAATTGGAAGTAACGGTGGTACCTGCTCATCTACACAAACCGCTACTATAAATGTTACAGCAACACCTACCATAACTATATCTCCTGCAAATGCAACTATATGTACAGGCTCAAGTACAACTTTTACCGCAAGCGGTGCAACCACTTCCTATTCTTGGAGTACAAGTGCAACAACAAATACCGTTTCTGTTTCTCCAACAAATAACGCAACTTATACCGTTACAGGTTATAATAACACTTGTTCAAATACACAAACAGTTTCGGTAACAGTTAGTTCTTCGGTTACTCCAACATTAATGATTAATGCAACAAATACTACTATATGTTCAGGTACAAGCGTTACACTTACGGTAAGCGGTGCAACATCTTACACATGGGGTGCCAATGCGGGCAGTGCTACTACAAATACTGTTTTAGTTACTCCAACAAGTAACACAACTTATACTGTAACAGGTGCTAATACAGGTTCATGTGCCGGTACAAATACGGCCAGTATAAGCATAAATGTAAATTCGTCGCCAACCGTAACTATTACACCGAGTGGCAACACCACATTTTGCAATGGGGGTAGTGTAACCTTAACATCAAGTAGTGCAGTAAATAATGTTTGGAATAATACCGGCAGTACCGCACAAACAATTACTGTTACCACATCCGGAGTTTATACGCTCACAACTACTGCATCAGGTTGTCAAGGATTTGATACTATAACGGTTAACGTTAAAAATAATCCGCCAACACCCGTAGTAAGCGATACTACTATTACCGAATGTCAAAACAGCATCCAAACCATTCATTTTAACCATTCAGCTGGTAGTACAGTTATTATCTATAATGCAGCGGGGCAACTTCAACCGCTGCCTTTTAAACCAACAACCGTAGGTACAACTACATACATAGCTCACGATAGTTTAAATAGCTGTGTAAGTGCTACAAAAAATATTACCATAAAAATAAATGCAGCACCAACTACTGCACCTACTGTTACAACACCTGTAACTTATTGTTATGGGCAAACTACTGATACGCTCCAAGCCCTCCCAACAACAGCAGGTGGTTATTTAATTTGGGAAGATGTTAACCATAACGTGCTAACTACACCACCAACTCCATCACCTTCAAGTACTATTCCGGGTACAACAACTTATTACGTATATCAAAGCACCTATTATTGCCCCAGTAATATATACGACTCTATTCAAGTTATAGTTTTAAATAAACCCAACGCCAATTTTACTACAACACCTTCTACCAGCATTTCCTTAGGGCAATCGGTTTCTTTTGCTCCTGTTCAAACAACAACAGCAAACACCTATTATTGGAATTTTGAGGATCCAGCGGCTCCTCAAGCCAATACATCTTCAATTACACTCCCTTCTCACGCCTATAGTGTTGCTGGTTCATACTGCCCTAAATTAATTGTCACCAACTCATTAGGCTGTAAAGATTCTACCACACTTTGCTTAGATATTTCAACCAATGTAAGCTTATCTATACCAAATGTATTTTCGCCTAATGGTGATGGAATAAACGATTTCTTTTCGGTGAAATCAACCGGAATTACTACTTTGAGTTGTGATATTTTTGATCGTTGGGGATTAAAATTATACACCTGGAATGGAGTAAGCGGATACTGGGATGGCACCGAAAAAAGTGGCAAAGCTGTTGATGGCACCTACTTCTATGTAATTCAAACAACCGACGTGCAAGGTGTTAGCCAAACCAATAAAGGCTTTATAGAATTAATACGATAAATAAAAAAGCCCCTAATCAATTGATTAGGGGCTTTTTATTACTACTTAAAAAGGTTTTTTATTTTACTAATAGTTGTTTTACTAAATCTGATACAGCTTTACCATCTGCCTTGCCGGCTAATGCTTTAGTAGCAGCGCCCATTACTTTACCCATATCGGCAGGAGATGTTGCACCAACCTGTGCAATAATTTTTTCTACTTCTGTTTTTAGTTCTTCGGCCGACATTTGTTTCGGTAAATAAGCTTCAATTACATCAGCTTGTGCAATTTCTACTTCAGCTAAATCTGCACGATTTTGTTTGGTATAAATGTCTGCCGTTTCTCTACGTTTTTTTACTTCTTTCTGTAAAGCTTTGGTAGCACTTTCTTCGGTCAATCCTTCTGCCGAAGTTTTTAATAATAACACAACCGATTTCATAGCACGTAAAGCGTCTAATTTTTTAGCATCTTTTGCCAACATAGCTGTTTTTATATCAGCGTTTAATTTTTCTTCTATCATAATTAAATTTTTATTGAAATTAAATTCCTCTTACAATCCCGTCTTTTTCATTATTAATAAAGTCAAGTATTTGTTTGCGCTCCGGTGTATCAGGACAATCAATCTCAACCATCTCAACAGCTTTGGTCATGTTATAACCGCGCACAAAAATTATACGGTAAATGTCTTCGATGTTTTTTATGCTTTCTTTAGAAAAACCACGACGGGTTAAACCAACAATGTTTACACCAATATATTGCAGCGGTTCGCGTGCCACACGAATAAAAGGCGGAACACTTTTGCGTATTTGAGAACAGCCTGCAACGAAGCTATGCGCACCAATAGTTATAAATTGCTGGGCGCCGCTAAGACCTTCAATAATAGCATAGTCTTCAATTACTACGTGTCCTGTAATGCCAACATAACCTGCAACAATAACATTATTACCAATTAAACAATCGTGCGCTATATGTGCGTAAGCCATAATTAAACAACTATCACCAACTCTGGTTGCCATCTTATCGGCTGTGCCTTTGTTTATGGTAACATACTCTCTTATAGTTGTGTTATTGCCAATTATGGTTAAGCTGGGCTCCCCTTTATATTTTAAATCTTGAGGAACACCACTAATAACAGCTCCCGGAAATATTTTGCAATTAGTACCAATGCGCGTGCCATCCATTAAAACAACATTAGGTCCAACCCAAGTGTTGTCTCCAATAACTACATCAGCAGAAATACTGGTAAAAGGCTCAATGGTAACATTGTTACCAATTTGCGCTTTTGGATGTATGTGTGCAAGCGGTGAAATCATATTTTTATCTATAGTGAGATTATGCACTTTGTACTTCAGTTACTTTTTTTTCTACTCCACGCACTTTAACTATTTGCGCCATCATTTCAGCTTCGGCAACAACTTTATTACCTACATACGCTGTACCTTTCATGTGACACATGCCTCTTCTAATGGGTGCTGCTAATTCCATTCTAAACACAACCGTGTCGCCCGGAACCACTTTTTGTTTAAACTTAGCATTATCAATTTTCACAAAATAGGTTTGGTAATTCTCCGGGTCTGGCACCGTTTTTAAACACAACATGCCACCTGTTTGTGCCAAGGCTTCAATAATAAGAACACCCGGCATTACAGGCTCATCAGGGAAATGCCCTTGACACCAAAACTCATTAAACGTAACATTTTTTACACCTATAACATACTCCGGTGTAAGCTCCATAATTTTATCTACCATTAAAAAAGGATAACGGTGTGGCAACACTTTCATTATATCGGTTGTGGTATATAAAGGTGCCGCCGATAAATCTAATCGAGGCAAATTACCTTCACGTTTTTCTTTTTTAATAAGGTCTTTTATTTTTTTTGCAAACTCTACGTTACCTGCATGCCCAGGGCGTGCAGCCAACACATGTATTTTTAACGGACGGCCAACAAGGGCTAAATCTCCCACAATATCTAATAATTTATGGCGAGCAGGTTCGTTATAAAAATGAAGTTTGGTATTATTTAAAACACCACGTCCTTTTACTTCCATGGTTTCTTTATGAAACACTTTACGCAGGTAATCCAATTTTTCTTTAGGAACTTCTTTATCTACTAATACAATAGCATTATCTAAATCACCACCCTTAATTAAATTGTGTTGAAGTAACATTTCAAGCTCGTGCAAAAAAACAAAGGTGCGGCAACGAGCAATTTCTGTTTTAAATTCTTTTAGGCTATACATGCCCGCATGTTGCGTACCAAGCACTTCACTATTATAATCAACCATCACCGTAGCACGAAAAGTATCTTGTGGAACAGCAAGCATTTCTACCTGCTTAACAGGGTCCTCAAAACTTAAATTTTCTTTTAAGGTAAAATATTCACGCTCCGCGTTTTGTTCAACAATTTCAGCAGCTTCTAATGCCTCTATAAATTTAATAGAACTGCCATCCATAATAGGCATTTCGGGTGCATCTACCTGTATCAGGCAATTATCAATTTCTAAACCACGTAGAGCTGCTAACACATGCTCTGTAGTATAAACACGTGCGCCGTTCTGCTCTAAAGTTGTTCCACGAGATGTATCAACTACTAAATCAGCATCAGCCTCAATAATGGGTTGCCCTTCTAAATCGGTACGCTGAAATTTATACCAATGATTTTCAGGGGCAGGGTTAAATGTAATGGTAACTTTTTTTCCGGTATGTAAGCCAACTCCTGTAAGAGATACAGCTTTTTTAATGGTACATTGTTTTTCGGTCATGGTAAATTTATTTACTTACACTTAGTTGTTTTTCTAATTCACTTATTTTTTGAGAAAGTTTTGGCAGCTTGCGGAAGATAACATAACAACGTTGAAAATCGCCAAGTGCCATGGCAGGAGAACCTTGTAATACTTCGCCTTCGTTTTTCACATTATGCCCAACACCTGTTTGTCCGGCAATTTTTACACCATCGGCAATTTTTAAATGCCCAATAAGACCTGCTTGTCCGCCAATCATACAATTTTTACCAACTTTGGTAGAACCTGCAATAGATGCGCTGGCAGCTATAACGGTGTTTTCCCCTATTTCAACATTATGTCCTATTTGAATAAGGTTATCTAATTTAGCTCCTTTACGAATGATGGTTGAACCCAACGTTGCACGGTCGATAGTGGTATTAGAGCCAACTTCAACATGGTCTTCAATAATAACGTTACCTATTTGCGGTATTTTTTTGTAATTATTTTCACTGTTTGGCGCAAAACCAAAACCATCGGCACCAATAACCACACCTGCATGTATGGTGCAATCAGCTCCAATTACACAATCGCTATAAATTTTTGCTCCGGCATAAATGGTAGTGTTATCGGCTATTTTGGTGTTATCGCCCACAAAAGCATGTGGGTAAATTTTTACGTTATTGCCTAAGGTTACATTTTCACCTATGTAGGCAAAAGCTGCCACGTAACAGTCTTTACCAAGTTTTGCACTTTGTGCTATGTATGAGGGTTGCTCAACCCCTTTTTTATCGTTTTTTACTTGATTATACATTTCGAGTAACTGGGCAAAACTTCCGTAAGCATCCTCAACACGAATAAGCGTGCAAGTTGATTTTACAGGCCTGTCGAGTACCA
>Ga0207019_1013_pt1 | contig 52262 bp, 43 predicted proteins | sample Alteio_BWMinCont_50_FD_153483 | JGI IMG/M metagenome (GOLD analysis project Ga0207019, IMG submission 153483) | Enriched cells from forest soil in Barre Woods Harvard Forest LTER site, Petersham, Massachusetts, United States -... | ecosystem: Environmental > Terrestrial > Soil > Temperate forest >...
CCGGGGTTTGCGCGGTGGGGATGGGTAGCAAACTTATTACGAAGGACATCCTTACTAAAAAACTTTACAACGAATTATATTTGAACACGCAGGAAGCGCTTAGGCTGGTACAGGCCGCCAGGTAAACCAATTAAATAAATAGTATGGCAAACGAAAAAGTCGGGAACTATAGGTGGGTAATAGCCGCCCTGCTGCTTTTTTCTACCACCATTAATTATATGGACCGGCAGGTGATCAGCTATGTTAAGGATTATTTCTGTACGCCGATTGCCAAAGGTGGTTTCGGGTGGACGGATAATCAATACTCCTATGTAACCGCGTGTTTTACGCTTTTTTATGCTGGCGTAACTGTTTTGGCCGGGCTGGTGATCGATAAGATCGGTACCAAACTTGGCCTTGCATTATCGCTTATAACATGGTCAACTTTCGGCATACTGAATGCCTTTGCGGGTAGTTCGGTTGTTGTCCACACCGTAATAAGAAGCTTATTTGGCATTGGCGAAGCGGGAAATTTCCCGGCATCAATAAAAACTGTCGCCGAATGGTTTCCTAAGAAGGAACGCGCGCTGGCTACCGGGGTATTTAACAGTGGTGCCAATATCGGGGCTATGCTTGCCGCGCTATTTGTGCCATGGTGTTTGATACATTGGGGCGAGGCGGAGGGCTGGAAAATGGCTTATATTATTACGGGTGCTGCCGGTTTTTTATGGCTCATATTCTGGTTCATATTTTACAACCCGCCGCGCAAGTGCAAATTTGTTGAACAGTCCGAACTGGATCTTATCCACGAGGACGACCTGGCCATGCATGTAGCGCCCTCGGAAGATGTGGCACTGAAAGAAAAAGTATCATGGTGGAAACTGTTAAGCTATAAACAAACCTGGGCGTTTTTTTGGGGGAAGTTCCTAACCGATGGCATCTGGTGGTTCATGCTTTTCTGGTTGCCTGATTATCTGAAAAAACAATTCGGTATGGATGTACACCACATTATGTGGCCCACTTTTATTGTTTACGCCGTTTCCATAGTGGGCAGTACCTATGGTGGCAACCTACCTCGCGTACTCATAAAACGTGGTATGCCCGTTTATAAGGCACGGATGAGCGCCATGTTCATCATCGCATTATTCCCTTTATGCCTGTTGCTTACCCAATATTTTGCCAACACTGCTATATTCGGCACGCATGCCTTAACACTAACTATCGCTGTTATTTGTATTGGCGCGGCGGCTCACCAGGCATGGTCGGCTAACTTGTTTACTACCGTATCTGATATGTTCCCCAAACGGGCCGTTGGCTCGGTAACCGGCATAGGTGGCATGGCAGGTGGCTTGGGTGGCGTTATCATTCAAAGGTTATCAGGTATTTTGAATACCTCGTACCCTGTGCATGCTTACCTCATTATGTTCATCGTTAGCGCGCTGGCTTACATTACTGCCTGGTGCGTCATCAAATTATTAACCAAAAACGCAAGGCTGATACCCGATTGATACGGCTATTGAACGTACATGATCTTAATAACCAGTTTTTTCACAACGTCAAAACCATCGACCTTTAAATTAGGGCGATGTGCATCCGACGGAAAGAACAGGTAAAATTCAGCAGGTGTTGCCGTGTAATATTTACCATCGGCAGTATAATGTGCCGCATCCTTTTTTTCATCATAGGGTTCGGTAACAGTTGCTGATGCAAGTGGTGCAACGCCTATTTTCTCCTCGCCCCTGATCACATATTGTAGGTCGATATATTTGCGGTGGGCCTCCCATTTGGCAGCCTCAGGTGTTTTTGATGGCGCTTCTGTAATAATGGCATAGGCATTTTTGTCTTCAATTGGGTACGTACCCGCCGGTAGCGAGGCCAGTTTGGCGCTATCGGCTAAAAAAGTAAAAACCTTGTCCCAGGTGGCCTTGTTGTTTTCGTACTGGTGCTTAAATTCAGCGCTGTTCACATCGGCATAAATATTTATTTTCAAACTTGGGGCCCATATTTTGCTTTTTACCCATACGTCTGGATCTTTATCATCGGTTTGCGCCATAGCGCCATAGCTTGTTAAGAGTAGTATCATAATGGCAGGTGTTTTAATTTTATTGAATAATTTCATAATTGGTAGTTTTCGTGTGTACAATTAGTTGATTCAATAATACAAGGTATTAATATAAATCGTACTTATTAAGCGTTATTATTTACTTTAACGTTTGCGTAATTTAAGCTTACTTTAGTTCAATTTTTAACACAAAGGTTGTACAATTGCATTATCAATTATGAGAGTAATACACAGTGTACATCCCGACGACTTTAAGGCCTACCAAACGGCCCTGATACGCGAGCGCTTTTTAATAGGCAGACAGGTTCAGCCCAACGAGTTGAATTGCACCTATACCCATTACGACAGGATGATAGTTGGCTTTGCCAACCCTGTTAACAAACAACTGGAACTGCCAAACTACCTCAACCTGCGTGCGGAATATTTTTTAGAACGCCGTGAAATAGGCATTATTAATGTTGCTGGGGATGGTACGATCACCGCCGATGGACGATCGTTCGAGTTAAAAAAACTGGATTGCCTTTACATTGGGAAAGGCACAAAACGGGTAACTTTCTCAAGTAAGAACGAAGCTGAACCGGCGGTATTTTATATGCTGTCGTGCCCGGCTCATGCTACTCATCCAACTACAGTTTTAACGCATGCCGACGCGGTTAAGGTAACTTTAGGGTCGGCAGCCACAGCAAACCATCGCACTATAAATAAATACATTCACATTGAAGGCATAACAAGCTGCCAGCTGGTGATGGGCCTAACCATATTGCACGAAGGCAGTGTATGGAACACCATGCCGCCACATGTACACGACCGGCGCATGGAAGCTTATTTTTATTTCGATGTACCCGAAGGGCAAAAGATATTTCATTACATGGGCGAAGGCGAAGAAACACGCCACATTACCATGGATAATTACGATGCGGTGGTATCACCTCCATGGAGTATACACGCGGGTAGCGGTACGGCAAGCTACAGCTTTATATGGGGAATGGCAGGTGAAAATTTGGATTATACCGATATGGATCCCATAGCTATCCCCAACATTAAATAATTTAAACTTAATCATCCAAAAACCATGAATGATCAATTCTCATTAGCAGGAAAGGTAATAGTTGTAACAGGTGGCACAGGCATTTTAGGCAACTCGTTTATTAACGGCATAATTGAAGCGGGTGGCGCGGTTGGTATTTTAGGCCGAAATGCGGCAGTTGCCGAAGAACGTGCTGCTGCCATTAACAAAAACGGTGGTAAAGCCGTTGCCCTGGTTGCAGATGCTTTGAACGAAAATGAACTGGAAGCAGCACGTACCAAACTACTGGATACTTTTGGCCGACTTGATGGATTGGTGAATGGGGCCGGCGGCAATATGCCCGAAGGCGTGTTGCAAAATGAGGATGACATTTTTAAAATGAACCTTGCCGGAATGCGCAAGGTTATGGATTTAAATACCTGGGGAACCATTATCCCCACCCAAATATTTGGCGAAGCTATTGCCAAAACTGGTAAAGGGAGCATCGTCAACATCTCGTCGATGAACTCCAAACGGGCCATAACCAAGGTTTTGGGCTATAATATTGGCAAGGCCGCAGTTGATTGTTACAACCAGTGGTTTGCTGTTGAACTAGCCAACCGTTACGGCGATGCCATCCGCATGAACGCGCTTGCCCCCGGCTTTTTCCTTACCGAGCAAAACCGTAGTTTACTCACAAAACCAGAAGGTGGCTATACCACGCGCGGCGAACTGGTTATAAAGCAAACCCCATTTAAACGCTTTGGCCACCCCGACGAATTGATTGGCGCGCTGGTTTGGTTGTTAAGCGATGCCTCGCAATTTGTTACCGGCTCCATGATCTGCGTTGATGGTGGATTCTCCATTTTTGGCGGCGTGTAAGCAAATGATCAGGCTTATTGCACCTGCAAAATTTGTATAGGTTAAAACCTGCTGCGATAGTTTATATTTAATTTTTTAAGTTTACTGCGAGTTAATATTAACTCCGGGAAAAATATAAACTATCATGAATTTTGGCGCTGTTACTATAAAAGATATTGCAAAGGAGCTGGGTATCTCGGCATCCGCTGTATCAAAAGCGCTGAAAGATAGCCATGAAATAAGCGAAAAAACCAAAAAATTGGTAATTGAATGTGCTAAAAAGCATAACTATCAGCCCAACCCAATGGCACGCAGCCTTAAACAGGGCAAAAGCAGATCCCTGGGTGTAGTGATACCCACCATCGATAATCATTTTTTTTCGCAGGTAATTGATGGCATCGAGTCAGTAGCATATAACAAAGGCTACAACATCATCATGACCCAAACACATGAGTTGTACGACCTGGAGCTATCAAACGTAGAGCACCTCGCCATGCGGTCGATCGACGGCCTGCTCATTTCCCTTTCTATCGAAACACAAGATATCGATCACTTAAAACGACTGCACGACATGGGCCTCCCCATTGTGTTTTTTGATCGCGTGAGCAACGAGATAGAAACGCACAAAGTAATTGCCGATAACTATAAAGGGGCCTATGATGCAACCATGCATTTGATACGATCAGGCTATCGCAAAATTGCGCACATCACCAGCGCTGTAAACATATCCATCACTGCCGAACGATTGAAAGGCTACCTCGCCGCCCTTGAAGAAAATGGCCTGCCGGTGAATAACAATTACATAAAATATTGTCCCCACGGTGGCAAGGCGATTACCGAAATTGAGACTGCCCTGAACGAGCTGCTCAATATGCCTGATAGACCCGATGCTATCTTTACCGCCACCGACCGCACAACTACAACCACTATGAGCTTGCTGCACAAACTTAAAGTAAAGATACCGCAAGACATTGCCCTGTTCGGCTTCACTAATACCCAAATGGCCGATGTGCTTAATCCATCGCTTTCGCAGGTGTACCAGCCGGGCTTCGAAATGGGCAAAAAAGCAACCGAAATGCTTATCAACCTCATCGAGAGCCGCAAGCCTATTACTGAATTTGAAACTGTAGTATTCCCCACTCAATTGTTTACGCGCGATTCAACCAAACCGCATCAATAATTATTTAAAAAAATAGATAACGAGAACGATTGCGTAAATATTCATTCGCTAAAAGTTGCCGCATGCTAACTTTCCACCTACTTTTGGTTTGCACAGATAGTGCCAGACCAATTCTATGAAACCTTTTTTAGATCAGAACTTCCTGCTCCAAAGCAAAACGGCTGAACATTTATACCACGAATATGCAGCTGACATGCCCATTATTGATTACCATTGCCACCTTGATCCGGCGCAGATAGCCAACAACGTAAATTTCGCCAATCTCACCGACATCTGGCTGCGCGGCGACCATTACAAATGGCGCGCCATGCGAGCCAATGGCATAAATGAACAATACATCACCGGGAATAAATCCGATCTGGAAAAATTTGAAAAATGGGCCGAAACTGTTCCTTATACGCTCCGCAACCCGCTCTACCACTGGACACACCTTGAATTGCAACGTTATTTTGATGTATATGAATTGTTATCGCCCAAAACGGCCCGATCGATCTATGATGAATGCACCGCAAAACTGCAAACACCAGAATACAGTGTGCAGTGCATGATAGAAAAGATGAACGTGGAAGTGATCTGCACAACAGATGACCCTATCAATAGCCTGGAGCATCACCAAAAAATAAAACAAAGCGGCTGGAAAGTAAAAGTATATCCCACTTTCAGGCCCGATAAAGCCATGAACCCTGACGATATTGCCGCCTTAAACGATTACATCAACAAGCTTGAAGCCGTTAGCGATACCGCGATAAACAATTACAGCGACTATCTGAAGGCCCTGAAAAGCCGTCATGACTACTTCGCGGCAAACGGCTGTAGCGTATCCGACCACGGCCTTGAACAAATATATGCCGCTGATCATACCGATCATGAGATAACCGCCATCTTTAACAAGATCCGTTCGGGCAAAGCATTACTGCCAACTGAGGCGCTGAAGTTCAAATCGGCCATGCTATATGAGTTTGCCCTGTGGGATCATGAAAAAGGTTGGGTACAACAATATCACCTCGGCGCATTACGCAACAACAATGCCCGCGCCCATCGCGATATTGGCCCTGATACCGGCTACGACTCCATTGGCGATCTTAGCCAGGCACAAGCCTTATCGCGTTTTTTAAATAAGCTGGATAGCACCGATCAGTTGGCCAAAACCATCATCTATAACCTCAATCCCGGCGATAACGAGCTGTTCGCAACCATGGCAGGTAATTTCAACGATGGTACCATCGTAGGCAAAATACAGTTTGGCTCCGCCTGGTGGTTCCTCGACCAAAAACAAGGCATGACCGACCAGATCAACGCTCTCTCGAGCATGGGTTTACTTAGCAAACTGGTAGGTATGCTCACCGATTCGCGCAGCTTCATGTCCTACCCGCGCCATGAATATTTCAGAAGGTTATTATGCAACTTATTAGCAACCGACATCGAGAACGGCGAACTACCAAACGACATGGCATGGACCGGAAAGATCGTACAGGACATTTGTTATAACAACGCCAAAAACTATTTCGCCTTTTAGGTTATATAGCCCATGAAAAAAATATTTTTTGTCCTCGCTTTTATTTTTGCTGCTGTATTGGCCAATGCCCAGCAACCCTTGTCGCAACGCATGGCCGCGACTGCCATGAAACTTTGGCCCGATAGTTCCGCTCAATGGAGTTATGAGCGCGGCATAGTGCTTAACGGTGTGGAAAGCATTTGGGAGCAAACTGCCGATAAGCAATATTTTATTTACGTCCAGCATTCCATGGATGCATTAATTGCTGATGAGGGAACTATTAAAAATGACCGCAAATTAGACAATGCAATGTTCGGACGCCTGACATTGAGGCTTTTCAATATTACCGAGCAGGGAAAATATTATAAAGCCGCGTTGCAATTATATGGACATTTAAAAACCAGCGGCTTGGGGCAGCAGCATCATGAAACTAACCCAAAAAGGCATGATGATTTATGTGTGGCTGAACCTTTTTATACCGATTGGGCTCATACCTTTCACCGGGACAGCGATTTTAATGATATAGCTAAACAGTTTATACTGATAAACGGCTTACCCCCAGGCAACAGTAGCCATTCGTATGGTTTATATATGATGGATTTGGTTGACGTATTGGATAATTTCCCTAAAAGCAATGTTAATTATAAAAAACTACGCGCGGTTTTAAGCAAACTTTCAACCGGCATACAAAAATACCAGGATGCCAAAACCGGACTGTGGCACGGTGTGATGAATAAATCAAATAAGCCCGATGCTCATTTCGATACTACAGCATCGTGCATGTTTATGTATTCATTTGCCAAATCTGTTCGTAAGGGATATTTACCGGCAACCTATGCAGTTATAGCTAACAAAGGTTACAAAAGTATATCCAATGGGCAAAAACCTAAAAGCATCACAAATGAAAACATAGGCACTTTCATACAGGCCAATGTGGAAATGGAACGGTTGGATAACCTGTGGTTAGGCAAAGGCAAAACTGTTTTGCTTGACAGTTACTTTAACAATGAGCACCATAAGGATATTACCGGCAAAACCATATCTTACCATTACAAATGGGACGAAATGACCAACAACGGTTTCTCGTTTTTAGGCGATGTATTTAACAACTACGGCGTAAAAACCGGCACTTTGTATGATGCGCCAACAGTTGAGAACCTGAAACCGGCCAATATCTATATTATTGTAGATCCCGACATCCCAAAAGAAAATCCCGACACCAAATACATCGAGGCCGATCATATTAAAGCCATCAGCGATTGGGTGAAGGCCGGCGGCGTATTGGCCGTACTGAACAACGATACCGGTAACGCCGAGTTCGCGCATTTGAATAAGCTATTGTTGAAATTCGGTATGCGCTTTAACCTCGATAGCCGCAACAATGTTAAAGGAATCCAGTATGAGCAGGGCGCAATTTACATCCCTGCCGGGAATGAGATATTTAAAACAGCCAAAAAAATATACATGAAAGACATCAGCACGCTGCATGTTGATGCCCCGGCCTATTCGGCCCTGACCGATAAAAATGATGTGATCATAGCGGTCGCAAAATATGGCAAAGGCACCGTTTTTGCTGTTGGCGACCCCTGGTTTTATAACGAATATACCGATGGTCGTAAACTGTCGCCGGATTTTCAGAACTTTAAAGCAGCCAATGATCTTATAAAATGGCTCATCGGACAAATACCTAAATAAATGAAATTTAAACTATTGTTTTTAAGCCTGCTGGCCGTTTGCACCAGCCTTATTACAAACGCGCAAACACCGGAGCTAAAAACATACGACCTTACCTGGCATAGCCAAAGCAAAAACTCAAGCGAATCCATGCCCTGCGGTGGCGGCGATATAGGCCTGAATGTTTGGGTAGAGCATGGTGAATTATACTTCTATTTTTCCAAAAGCGGCACTTTCGATGAGAATAATACCTTCCTTAAACTTGGGCGCGTAGCCATTAAACTATCCCCTAACCCATTTACTGACGAAGGCTTTTCGCAACAATTACATTTGCAGGATGGCTCGGTACTTGTCACAGGAAAAAATGGCAACCTCATCACGCAGGTAAAACTTTGGGTAGATGTTTATCGCCCGGTCATTCACGTTGAAATTAACAGTAGCCAACCGCTAAAAACCCAGGCCGCCTACGAAAACTGGCGCTATCGTGAGCGCGATTCACATGGCACCGAAAATAACCAGGGTTCGTGGAAATGGGACCAGGACGTACAGGTAAAAACGCTTAAGGACAGTATCAGCTACAAAAACAACGCCGTAGTCTTCTATCATCAAAATAAGGATACCACCATATTTGATGCCACAATTCATGAGCAAGGTATGGATGCCGTAAAATCGCAAATGTTTAACCCGCTGGCACATCTCATATTTGGCGGCATTCTTACCGGCAATAACCTTAAACCCACCACCACCTATACCGGCAAATACCAGGATGCCGATTTTGAAGGATGGAACCTCGAAAGCGCCCGTCCATCCAAACAACAAAATATCGAGGTTTACCTTGCTACGGCTTATGTCCCAACCATCAGCCAATGGCAACAAAAGCTCGATAGCGTTAAACAGGATGCCATCGCCCACAAAAAAACTGCCCTAACCAACACACAACAATGGTGGGAACAGTTCTGGCAGCGCAGTTTTATTTGCATAAACCCCGAAAAGCCCGCGGAAAAAGATTCCGTTTGGCAGGTGGGCCGCAATTACCAGTTGTTCCGCTATATGCTGGGCTGTAACGCTTTTGGCAGTTATCCCACAAAATTTAACGGCGGCTTGTTTACTTATGACCCTGTTTTCGTAAACAACGCATACCCCTACACGCCCGATTTCCGCAACTGGGGTGGAGGCCTGATGACCGCCCAAAACCAGCGGTTGGTTTACTGGCCCATGCTAAAAAGCGGCGATATTGATATGATGCTGCCGCAGTTTGAATTCTACCTGCGTGCATTGCACAACGCCGAATTACGCAGCAAGGTTTACTGGGGCCACAACGGCGCCTCATTTACCGAACAGGTGGAGAATTATGGTTTGCCTGATCTTGCCGAATATGGATTAAGACGCCCGCCCGGTTTTGATAAGGGCGTGGAGTACAATAACTGGCTTGAATACCACTGGGATACAGTACTCGAATTTTGCCAGATGATGCTGGAAACCGAACACTATAACGGTAACGATATTACTTCTTATATACCTTTTTTGGAAAGCTGCCTTACTTTTTTTAACGAGCATTACCAATACCTGGCGCGGCAGCGTGGCATACAAACCTTTGATGGCGAGGGGCACCTCATACTGTTCCCCGGTTCCTCGGGTGAAACTTTTAAAATGGCCTATAATTCCACCTCGACCACAGCAGCTTTACAAACTGTTATAACCAGCCTGCTACAGCTTCCACCAAAATATCTAACTGCTGCCGAACGGGAAGAATGGCAAACTATGCTTAAACGGCTACCTCCACTCAACTTCCGCGAAATTTACGGGCACAAAACCATATCCCCGGCCAAAAGCTGGGAACGCATTAGCAACGAGGAGAGCATGCAGCTTTACCCGATTTTCCCCTGGGGGATATACGGCGTAGGCAAACCCGACCTTGATATTGCCCTGAACACCTGGAAATATGACACGGTTGCTATAAAGTTCCGCAGCTACGTAGGCTGGAAACAAGATGATATTTTTGCCGCGCGTTTGGGATTGACCAAAGAGGCCTCGGAATTAATAGTATCAAAACTAAAAAATTCAGGGCGGCGCTTCCCTGCGTTCTGGGGACCGGGCTTTGATTGGGCACCCGACCATAACTGGGGTGGCTCGGGCATGATAGGTTTGCAGGAAATGCTGCTTCAAACCAATGGCGACAAAATATACCTTTTCCCGGCATGGCCCAAAAATTGGGATGTACATTTCAAGTTGCACGCGCCGGGCAACACCACAGTCGAAGCCACATTAAAAGATGGCAGGATTGAGTCGCTTGTTGTTATGCCCAAAACACGGGGAAAAGATGTATTAGTGATGTTGAAATAGGTCGATGCCGGGATTCAAAAAAGGGAAGCTGCTCCTTGTGAGACAACTTCCCATTTACAGCTAAAATTTATAGTTTGATGTTTTGTAAATTACATTTTCAATATCCGTCAACCTCAATAATGGCATCGGCAAAGGCCTTCGGTGCTTCTTGTGGCAGATTGTGGCCAACACCTCCATTGGTTATCCGGTTCGTATACTTACCCGTGAATTTGCTTGCATAGGCGCCTGGCGGCAGATGTGGGGCGCCATTATCATCGCCTTCAAGGGTGATGGCGGGCACCGTGATAACCGGGCCTTTGGCAAGCTTCTCCTCCAGGTCGTCATATTTCGACTCGCCCTGTGCAAGCCCCTGCCGCCAGCGGTAGTTGTGAATGACAATGGCAACATGGTCAGGGTTATCGAACGAAGCGGCCGAACGGTTAAAGGTAGCGTCATCGAAATTCCATTTCGGCGAAGCGAGCCGCCAGATCTGCTTATTAAAATCGTGCCTGTATTTCTCGTATCCGGCCTTGCCGCGATCGGTCGCGAAGTAAAACTGGTACCACCATTGGAGTTCGGCCGATGGGGGCAATGGTATTTTCCCGGCGGCCTGGCTGCCGATAAGGTAGCCGCTTACAGAAACAAGTGCCTTGCAACGTTCAGGCCAGAGCGTCGCAATAATATCGGCCGTGCGTGCTCCCCAGTCGAACCCGGCGAGGATAGCTTTCTGTATTTTAAGCGCATCCATCAGCGCGATAATGTCAACCGCGATGGCTGAGGGTTGGCCATTCCTGAATGTATCATCCGAAAGAAAGCGTGTTGAGCCATAACCGCGCAAATACGGCATAATAACCCGATATCCCTTCGCCGTCAGCAATGGCGCAACATCGGCAAAGCTGTAAATATCATACGGCCAGCCGTGTAGAAGAATAACAGATGGCCCTTGAGCGGGGCCAGCCTCTGCATAACCAACATTCAGCACACCGGCATCAATTTGTTTAATTGTATCGAATGGGGCACTGTTTTCATGTTGGCCAATAACTGTCTTTGCAGATGTTAACCCGTTAGGTTTTGCATCGGCTGTGCCGACCATAAATAACGGCCCGGCTGCGATAGTGATGGCCGCCGCACCTAAAAAGTGGCGGCGGTCATAGTTAAGTTTTTGTGACATATGCTTGATCTTTAAGTTTCGATTGTTCTTCCTTAAAACCTTCGTTAGCGCAGTGATTTAAATGCTGCCCACATTTCCTGAGCAAAAAGCTGAGGTTGTTCCCACGCAGCGAAGTGGCCGCCTTTCTTTGGTTTAAACGCCTAATAATTTTATTAAAAATCAGCTGAGACTGTGGTTTCTTTCCATTGTTCCAGTTCGACTGTCATTTCCTTTAATTTGGCCGAGGCCCGGTTGTAAGCATCCTGCCCCAGGTAAAGGTGAAGCGGCGGTTTATCTTCTTCAGCCAATTCTATTAATATTGCTGAAGCCTTGTCGGGATCACCCGGTTGCTTCCCGTTAGCTGCCAGGTAACGCTCCTGGGTATCCTTAACAGCCTGGTAGCCGTCGATCTTGCTTTCGGTATATGCCAGTGAGTCCTGGGTTAAAAACCCTGTCCTAAAGCCGGCCGGCTCAACAACAGTTACTTTAATCCCAAATTCCTTAACATCCAGCGCCAACACTTCAGAAAAAGCAGCTATCGCAGCTTTGGTAGCTGAATAAATAGTCCAGCCCGGCGCGCCCACAAAACCAGCTACCGAACCGATATTTATGATATGCCCCGACCGCTGGCTACGCATCACCGGCAGTACGCTTTTTACCACATCAATAGTTGCAAACACGTTAACATTAAAAATGCTCCTGATCTCTTGCTCCGTTATTTCTTCCACTGTTCCGGTCATGCCGTAGCCTGCATTGTTAACTACTACGTCTATCCGCCCGAATGCCGCGATCGTTTGCTGTATGGATTCATCAACGCAATCGGGGTTATTCAGATCAACCGCCAGCGGGAGGAAACGATCCTTATCTATCAGGCCAACTGCCTGGCTTAGCGAGTGCGCATCGCGGGAAGTTGCTGCAACGCGATAGCCCTGATCAAGCAGTTTTTTTACTAAAGTGAGCCCCAATCCCCGGGAGGCTCCTGTTATATACCATACTTTTGTAGTGTTCATGATGTTGTGTTTTTAATGTTTTACTTCCTTAGCTGTAAGAAAATCAGTCTCGTTTTACTCTTTTTTTGCATGACACACCCAGTCCGGGTATTTCCCGGTTTAAAAAATGTCATATATTTAATAGTTATAGTTCTGTTTTTGCGCCTGCTTCAAGAATTTTCAGGCGATCGGTTATCCCCACAGTGTTAAGCTTTTAAACAATCCAAGTATGCGGTTGTTTCTTCAACTATTGCTTTCATCAATTCTCCGGCTTTGGTATGTTCCAATATCGGCGCGATCTGTCCGCCCCAGAATAATATCATATCCCACTTTTCCTGTTCTATAGCCGATTTTCTTATGTGCGACATAAACTGCGTTTGCAACGGGAAGGGCAGGAACCCTTTTTCCTTATGAACCAGGTCCGTTGCAATGCGGCTGGTTATTCCCCTGCCAAGCCGGCCGGTAAATGCCCTTGATAGTGTAGTGTACTTAGCCGCATCTGAAAACAACATTTGCCGATGTATTGCCGTGGCATTTGATTCGTCGCAGGCCAGGAAAGCGGTACCTATCTGCGCAGCATCGGCACCAAGCGCCAGGGCGGCGGCAACACCGTTCCCGTTGGCTATACCGCCTGCGGCAATAACCGGGGTTTTTATCTTTTCTTTAATAAGTTGGACCAATACAAAAGTTCCAATTGTCGAAGATTCTGCCGATGCAAGAAACGATGGGCGATGACCACCCGCTTCAAAGCCCGACGCGATGATCATGTCTACCCCGGCAGATTCCAAGAAAATAGCTTCGTCAAGTGTGGTTGCGGCGCCGACAGTAACAATGCCAAGCTCGTGGCACTGCTCAAGTATATCAGCAGACGGCACGCCAAACATAAAGCTGAATACCGGCGGCTGCTGGTGCAGTATCACTTCAACCTGGTTTTCGAAACGGGTGTTAAACGGTGCAGGCTTTTCCGGTAGTTCAATCCCCAATTCATCAAAATAAGGTTTGAATAAAGTTTGCGCTTGTTTAAACTGCTCGTCCGAAATGCTGCCATCCTCCGCGTCATTATCCGATACCCACAGGTTGATATTGTAAGGCTTATTGGTTGCTGCTTTTATTTTTTGGTCAACATCAATGATCTCCTGCGGGCTTAATGTATAAGCACCGTACCCCCCAAGCCCACCAGCGTTTGATACCGTTGATACCAACTCAACTGATGACAGGTTGCCGCCAAACGGCCCTTGCAGAATAGGGTATTGAATGCCCAGTATTTCCGTTGCTTTTGTATTGTACCACATTATCTCGAAACTTATTCGTTAACGTCACTTATCATTTTATTCACAATGAGCCAATGACCATTAATTTTATGGAAAGACAGGAATTCATGATAATTAAACTCATACATTTTCACCGTTACCTCGGCTATGCCGATAGACTGAACCACTTTGATAGAAATAATATCACCCTTAAAAGGTTTGCCTGAATCTTTCGGGCTTTGGCGGTGGGCGACACCATCGAGATACTGATCAAGCGTTTTGGCATAAGGCTGGCCTTTAACATCGCCAAAAAGTAAAGTTCCCGGGTTAAAAATACTGCCCAACACGGCTACATCGCCTTCATAGATCCCTTTAAAATAATGATCTTCCAGTGCTTGTGAGATCGCTGTTGAATCTGCTTTCGAATTTTCCATTTTAATAGTTGTTTGTGCTTTTAATCCTAACAAAATACACGAGAAAAGTGTGGTTAAAAAAAGCGTTTTCATATCAATTTAAATTATGCCCTGCTCCTAAACCGCCATCCACATTAATGATGGCGCCATTAATAAAGTTACTCTTGGCAACCGTATAAACCATTTCTGCAATGTCTTCCACTTCTCCCACACGGTTCAACAAATGCAACCCTGCGGTTTGATCGGCGTTACCACTATGCATTGGGGTGCGAATTGTGCCGGGCGCGATCGTATTGATCCTGATGTTATCTTTACCAAACTCGGCTGCCAGCTGTATAGTAAGCGCATGTATTGCACCCTTTGATGCCATTTGTGCAGTAATGGGCACTCCACCAAGGCCGTGATTAACCAGGGGTGTGCCGATATTAATAACTACGCCATCGTGCTGCTTCAGCATTTGCGGAATAATAGCCTGAGTGGTGAAGTAAGTACCTTTTAGGTTTGTATTCAGAAAGCGGTCGAGGTAAGCTTCATCTACTTCAAGGAATGGCTTTGTTTCAAATATGCCCGCATTGTTCACTAACACATCTGCCGAGCCAAATCTTTCAATAGCTACCGCTAAAAGTTTCTCTCCCGTTTTTTTGTCACCAACATTGCCGGCTACCATGGCCAGGTTTTCACCTCCGCCGAGCTCCCGGTAAACCTGCTCCAATTTTTCAGCAGTTGAGGAATTTATCACTATGTTGTCGCCATTTGCTAAAAAGTGGCGGGCTATTTCTTTACCTATGCCTGATGAGGCACCGGTAACTATTACTGTTTGTTTCTTCATTAACTTATTTTCTATCAGCTGTAATGCCTTTTTCTCTTAATACCGATACCTGTTCGCCATTATGCCCCCAGTCGTCTAAATCATATTCCTGGATCACAACATAGGTTAATTGAGGGTCTTTATTTAATACATTACTCAACAGATCGGTTACCCCCTTGATCATAGCTTGCTTTTGATCTCTTGTAACCCCTTCGCGGGTCACTTCTATTTTAACGTATGGCATGGTTTTAATTTTTAGGCTGCTTTAGCGGTTACATTTACATTCAGATCAAAATCATTGTAGATAAGGGTATCGCCCAGGTCTTTAAAGAAATTTCCGGAGCGGAATTTCATTCCGTATAGGGTACGGTCAACTACTACTTTACCTGTTGCAGATAATGTATCTCCGTTTGTATTGATGATAATGTCAAAACCAATAGGATGTGTAATCCCCTTGATGGTCAGCTCGCCTTCAACATGGTTGTCCAAAACCTCGGTTATTACCAAAGTTGCTTCAGGGTTTTTTTCAGATGAGAAGAAATCATCTGAAGCAAGGTGGCCTGCGAATTGCGCATTGGTTGCAGGGTCGGTTACGTCCAATATTTTGATGGAGGTAGTATCAATAACTACATTACCACCGCTAAGTTTGCCATCGTTAAAAACAAGTTCACCTTTTTTAATGTCGATGGTGCCATTATGTGCACCGGTTACTTTTCTGCCTACCCAATCAATGTTGCTTTGGGTGCTTACAATTTCAAATTTTTGAGTTTCCATTTTTCTTTATGCTTTTAATTGCAACACAAAGTTGGGGAGGAAACCCCGGGAAGTCGTGTGATTTACATCACATTTGCAGAGGGTAATTGTTTATGTGATGTATGTCACTTTTTTAGTTGTTCAGGCGGCTCAATGTTTCTCTTGAAACACCTAAATACGCGGCGATCAGGTTTTTAGGAACCATGTTATAAAGTTCGGGGTATAGTTTTAAGAGTTCTTCATAGCGGCGTTTAGCATCATTATTCATAAATGACAACAACCTTTTCTGTGCCGCAACATAACCCTTATTAGTACGCCACCTAAAAAAATGCTCTACATTATGTAATTCGTTACATAGCTTTTCTCTATCGCTGTTTGTAAGGCAAAGCACTTCAGCATCAGTTATACAATCCACATTAATAGTGGCTTTGGTATGGTTATATAATGCATTGTAATCAGAGGCCCACCATGTTGGCATGGCAAACTGCAGGATGAACATTTTCAGGTCATCATTTATAAAAAAGGTTTTTAAACAGCCCGAGACCACGAAGTACTCACAATCTACCGCATCGCCACTGGCAATAATAACCTGGCCTTTTTTAAAGTTCTGTTTTTTAAAATGCGAGAAGAAATGATCAAACTGGTCATCGGTTAACGAGGTTAATTTAGCTACATGAGCCTTTAACATTTCTTTAGCTTCCATAGGGCTTGTACCGGGTATCACCAACAATTTTTAAAGGTAAGCATTCTTTTAAAAAAGTGATGGGTGCCCTAAATGCTTATTATGCAAATGGCTATTATTAGGCATAAGACTATAAAAATAAAAGGAGCCCGGGGTTTTCCCCGGACTCCTTATTTATGAAATTATTAAAAATTTATTGCTGATCCCACCATATTCTGCCTTTAGTATCAAGACCACTAACGCCATAACTTACATCCTTGGCTTGCATAGTGCTAATTGCCTTGTTAACATTGCTAATATTAAGTGGCGCTCCGGCATCGTCTGTGCCAAAATGCATCCTGCGTGGTATTACCAAATTTGTCGAACCTGTCCAAAGGTTTTCTATGTAGGCTGTACCGCTGCCATCACCAATATTGCCTGGTGTTGTAGGCTGGCCTGCCCTATAGTTAACAAAAGCGGGGTAGCCGGTGCGTTTCCACATGGCATAAGCTTCTTCCGGTTCTATCATTAAATGCACCCAGGCTTGTGAGTATATGCGCTGTAAGGTCCCATCATATGGGTAACGGCTTAAATAATCGCCGATAGATACAGTGGCTGCACCCGGAACGCCTACAGTTGCTCCAACGGTTGTATATTGGTCAAATGATGCTTGTACAGCTGCATTATACCATGTTGCTGCTGATTTGCCTAAAGCGGTACCTCCGCTTTTTTGCGCTATTTCAGCCATCATAAAGCATGTATTGCCATAGCTTAACCATAATGAGCGCATGGGTATAGTGGTTAAATCAGTTGGGAACGTTTCATCAGTGTGCTGCAACGCCGTATTCTGACTTTGATAGATATTACCGATAAAGCCCCCAGCTCTTACAAAATAACGCCCTTGTATTACTGACAAGTAATCTAATGACACGGTGCCCGTACCTACGGTGAATGGATAAGATCTGGTGCCACCTGTAAGTCCATATGATGGGTCTAAGGATTGCGGGAAAGCATGTTTACCATAATAACGCACCATATTGGCCGGTTGGGCCAAAAACGCCTGCCCCGAAGCATCAGCGTTGGCTTTAACATTAACATATGCAGCCGAATTAGTACCCATGTCATTTTGCCTTACCAGTAAGCTCAGGCGCGGATCATTAGTCGATTTCAAAAATTCAACAAAAGAAAAACCGGCATCATACGAATTTAAGATCGCATCAATATCATCTGTGTCGGTATCGTAGTTTTTTGAATGATTAACGCCGAATGATTGCGTATTGCTCGAAATGATCTCATTATCAAAATTAGTATTTATATCATTCAAAACACTGGCGAGGTTCGCCGCGTCCCTTTTTTCATAGCGTTGGGCAATTTTTATCCGCAGCGTATTGGCAAATGCACGCCAGCTAGGTATGTCGCCTCCGTAATAAAAGTCCTGTACGCCAAGCGCTACCTGCCCTGGGGGCGGACTTTTTAACGCTGTTACAGCATTTTTAAGCTGTTCGTCGAATGTTTTGTATAATGTAAAATCATAATCATAAGCCGGTAAAGGATATTTATCGGCCTGGAAAGCCTGTGAATAAGGCATAGCCCCAAAAATATCTACCACCTGCCACGCATAATAGGTTTTTAAAATTTCGCAAATAGCCCTAAGATCAGAGTATGTTGCTTTTTGACCGGCCGGCATTGCATCAATTTGTGCCTCTATACGGGTTAGTGTTACACCTATTCCGGCAAAGTAATCCTGGTAATAAGAAACCCCTGCGTCAGCTTGTGCCGAGTTTGATGAAGGATCATCATATCTTGCAGTTATCTGGGTTGCATCTGTAACATCAGGAACTATATATTGCATAAATACCATAAAGTTATAGCGGGCCATAAGCTGGCCACGCGAGGCATCGCCGATATCTACAGTAGTGCCCGAAAAAAGATATTGCGGTAATGTATTATTCAAATTATTGGGATTGGTATTTATCGCAATAAACGATTTCTTACACGATTGGGTTATCAGCGAAAGCATTAACAACCCTATGATAAGTTTATTTATTTTTTTCATCTCTTTATATATTAAAGTTTAAAACCTGACACTTAATGCAACCGAGTAAGTGCGCGCGAAAGGCACACCACCTGTTATATAAGGGTTCCACGGATCATTGCTTTGTAACGACTCAGGATTTTGGCCACCGGGTAATGCGTTATATAAATAGCCAACATTACGCGCTGTCACACTTATCCTTGCAGATCTTATGGCTTTTATCTTTTGTAAAAGTGTTGATGGTAAATTATAACCAAACGTAATTTCGCGTAACATTATCCAGCTATCGGTAGCTACAGCGCCATTATAGTTTATGCCGTTTTCCCAGTCATAGGTACCTGCATAGCCCGGTCCACCATCATAATAAGCCGGGGCATACCATGATTCAACTAATCCCTGTGCATACGCCTGGGCGAATGTCATGCCGCCAATATTAACACCTGGCTTAAGGAGGCTCGTTTGGCCCGGAGCGAATACCGCGTTGGGTACAGCGCCGTTATATACTGTTTTGCCTGTATATGAATCGGTACGGGCTACACCACCGTGTGCCTGGTCGCGGAATTGGAGCGATGCCTCCGGAGATCCCTGTCCCATTGCATAGGTGTATGATTCAGAATATATCAAACCACCGAAACGCGCGTCTATTTGGGTAAACAAGCTAAAGCTTTTATACCTTAACGTTGTTGAGAAACCTGTTGTAAGGTTTGGTTCAATTTTTCCCATTTTTACAGGCGGGTTTGAACCCGGCTGATATACATATTGATAATTGGCATAGCTATAGGCACTACCTGCGGCGGTATTTACGGCCCGCGGGGTATTCTCAATAATAGGATACCCGGTTTTAGGGTCTAATTTAAATGCATTTCCGGAATTTACTGTAAGTACGCCTAAAGGCCCACCAGGGTAGGCCATTACCTGCGCAGCCTCATAGCCGGTTCCCAGTTGCCAGCTATCAATTCCGGGCGAAAGGCTTATCACCTTGCTGGCATTATGGGCCATGTTAAAGCCAAAATCAAGGTCCCAGTTTCTTGAATTATTACGGTTGATCGGGTTTATGTCAAGCGCAACTTCAATACCTTCATTTTGTATATTTCCGGCGTTTAAATATATCTGGGTATATCCTGTTTCAGGAACCCCTGGTATATGTAAAAGTTGGTTAAAGGTGTTGCTTTTATAAATAGCCACATCAAGTGTAATGAGGTTTTTAAGGAACGAAAGATTGGTACCCAATTCTATTTCACGTTTTATCTGTGGTTTCAGATCATTAGGAATCTTGGTGTTGCCATTATAATAACTGCCTGTAGATACATTATTGCCATTTTGGTCGACAACCGAACTCGGTGTGAAACCGTAGCTGGTTGAATAAGGGCCTGCAACGCCCGCGTTGCCTACCTCGGCAAATGATGCCCTTACCCTGCCTGATGATAACCATGAAGGCATTTTATCTTTAAATTCTTCAAAAAACGACCATGAGGCATTTACTGAAGGGTAAAAAACGGCATCATTATTGGCAGCGCCAATAACAGAAGTAGGATAGGTAAGGGTGGATATCCAGTCATTACGCGCGGTTAATTCCAGATTAAGGAATTGCTTGTAGTTTAAGTTAAGGTCGGCACCGGTACCTATTGTGAATTGATTCTGAGGAGTAGTGGTATAATAAACATCGCCATTGGGGTTACCACTGCCATCAATAGAATATTTTAAATTGTTTACCGAATTATTTAGCGCAAACTGGTTGGGTACCAATAAGCCGCCATCGGTTGACGCATAGTAGTTTTGCCCTAACCGGTTGCCATAATATTCATTAAATAAACGCAGATCGGCACTTAGGTCATCATGCATGTATTTTTTAGTAGCATGCCCCATCAGCATCAGGTCATAAGTAGTAGTGCTTGACCCGCCTATGGCATATTGGCCACCTGCATTATTTGCATTATTGCCATAATTTTCTGTTTGGTTGGATTGGGTATAATAGTTTACATTACCCTGTGCGCTAAAATCTAACCAGGGGTTTACCTGCGCCTTTAATAGCAAGTATGCTAAAACCGAATTTTCACGGTTCTCATAATTATCCTTATCTATTTTAGTAAAGGCATTAGGTATCCAGTTGCCGGTATTCCCATCTATCGGAACATTTTTTAAGGAGTTATCAGGGTTCCTGTAATCATTTTTCCAAGCGGCAAAATCGGTGTTACGGGGTAAATAATAAACATCAAAACCAAGGTTAGTGCCGCCACCATAAGCATACCTGCTTTGGTCATAATAATTTTGAGTGATAGTATTTGCGTAAGTTACGCCCAACTCGGTCGAAAATACCTTGTTTATCTTGCTCGAGTATTTTAAGGTAAGCGCATTTCTCTTCAGATCATTCTTGGGTAGCAAGCCATCGGCAAAGGTGTTTGAATAAGCAAGCCTGAAAGTGGAATTGTCACTGCCGCCTGTTATTGCAATACCATTGTTAAGGTAATTCCCGGTCTGGTAAAAAGTTTTCCAGTTATTGGGCAGGGCCACGTAAGGCACCATTTTACTGGGGTCGTATATTGCAGGGTGCATTGAGCCGTCGTAGGCTGGCCCAAAGCTATAAGTAGTAGCTTCTTGTGTACCGTCTGAAGCAAAGTTACCTTCCCTTGAGTAAGGGCTGCCCTGGCCAAATTCATTCTGAAGGGCCATAAATGGGGCGTAAACATTGGTCGCGTCATAAGTACTGGTAAATTCCACGCCCAGTCCTGCCCTTGCTTTTCCTGATTTTGTAACGATCACTACAGCGCCATTAATACCACGCGAACCATATAATGCTGTGGCCGCCGCGCCTTTCAGTACAGAGATCGATTCATAGTCATCCGGGTTCAGGTTTTTCAACTGTGAGCCGCCATCGGCGCCATCGGGTGATGATAAATTGTTATATAAAACGTTACCGTCAATTACAAATATGGGTTGATTGTTTCCACCTATGGTATTTGCTCCCCTTATTTGTATAAATGGCGAAGTTTGTATACCTGCAGTGGTAGGGGTGCTTATTACAACGCCCGCTACTTTGCCCTGTAATGCGGCAATAGGGTTAACCGTATTGGTACGGTCGATCTCATCGCCTTTTACAGTAGTTGTGGAGTATCCAAGGTCATTGGTTCTTTTCTCAATTCCGAATGAAGTAACGGTTACTTCATTTAAACCATTTGTAGATTGCTCAAGGGTGACTGTAATGCTGGTATTATTGCCAACAGGTACCTCTTTTGAGGTGTAACCAATATAGGTAAAAATAAGAACAGTGTTTTTATCGAGTGCAATTATTTGAAAGGCACCATTAGCATCGGTTGATGTTGCTTTGTCCGTTCCTTTAATCCTTACAGTAACGCCCCCCAATGGGACATTATGATCATCTGTTACCTTACCCTTTATAATAATGGGATCGGCCCGTTGGGTTTGAACATCAACAGATCCCGGTACCTTAGCCTTTAATACAATAGTATTTTGAACTATAGTATAAGTTATAGGCCTATCTTTAAAACAGGTCTCGAGCGTTTGTTCAAGGGATGAATTTTTTAAATCCAGTGAAATTTTCGGCGACCGTTTTACCAGGTTTGTATTATACCAAAAGGTATAGCCGCTTTGTTTTTCAATTTCACTCAAAACTTTTTCGAGCGACGCGCCCTTCTCACTTAAGGTTATGCTTTGACCAAAAGTGGCAGCGTTTAAATTCATACAAGTAACGATGATAAGTAAGATGGTTAGCTTCATAACCAATAGGGGGTTTTTAAGCCGTGGGTATTTATACCTCAACGGATAAATAGTAGAAATTTCCATACATTTGTTTGGTTTTGGGTTAAACAATGGTTAGCAAAATGTCATTAATTTTTCCCAGCCTCATACGCCGGAAGTGCTCCAACACTTTCCGGCTTTTTTGCTGGTAAAAGCTATAAGGCCCTGCCTTTAGCTTATGATCTAACAGCTATGATCCTACGATAATCTTCCTCCCTTCTATTGTAAAGTTTATACCGCTTAATCCAAGTATCTTCAATACTTGAGACGCGTTTGAATTCCGCGATATTTTTCCGTGATAGGTATAATTAGGTATTAGTCCTTTAAATTCCACATCAATATCATACCACCGGGCAACCTGGCGCATGATAGTTTGTATATCGGCATCATCAAACTGGAACATGCCATTTTTCCAGGCTATTACTTCATTAATATCCGCGTCCTTATTTACCGACAGCTCATTATTATTGGATAACACCGCTTGCTGCCCGGGGCTAATAATTACATTTCCTACGGGCGAAAGTACCTTAACACTGCCTTCAAGCAGGGTAGTTTTAACAGCTGTTTCATTACTGTACGAATTAATATCAAAGTGCGTACCTAATACCTGCACCGTTTGGGTTGTAGTTTTTACATTAAATGGTTTGTCTTTATTTTTAGCTACTTCAAAATATGCCTCACCGGTTAGTTCAACCGTTCTGTCCTTACCGCTAAACTGAGTTGGGAATTTTAATGATGATGCTGCGTTTAGCCAAACCTTTGTACCATCGGCAAGTACCAATTGGTATTGCCCCCCATTGGGTATAGTAATGGTGTTGTACAAGACCTGGCTAACATTAGCTTTTGTTGCTTTGTAGGAGAGCAAGCTGTCTTTCTTAATAACCGTAGCGCCCGCCTGTGTTGCGAGATCTCCATTTTTAACATTATTTAAAACCACTTTCGAGCCATTTGAAAGTGTTAAAATTGCTTTGTTACCTCCCGGCGCTACATCATGTGTGTTAGGCTTATTATTTGCTATTTGGTGCCTGCTATGATTATTATATAAGAAAAAGATGCCTGTTGAAATAAATACCAGGATAGCAGCGGCACGTACTAATGTCCTTTTATAAAAAGGGATGGTTATTTTTTCATTTGCCATAATACGCTGTGCAATACCATCTTTCAGGTATTCTTCCACGCTGGCTATTTCCGAAGCGGTCATTTGTTCGGTAGCATTTGCTTCATCGGCAAAAAGCGCATAGTACTGTTCAAGTAATTGAATTTCAGCAGGTGTGGCTGTGTTATTCAAATACTTTTTTCTTAATTCCAGGAATTCTTTTGTCTGTTGGGCAGGCATGATCTATAACTTATAATATAACAGTGTATAAAAGTCATATAATGTCCCATTCTGAAAAAAATATTTTTATGATCCCCTACAGGAATGTGCTACCAGGAAGCGAAAAGTAGTAAGACCAGAAGCAATTTAGCCAGGGTTGACCGCAGGCTATGCAATGAAATTGTAAATTGGTTTTGTACAGTTTTTTGCGATATATTTAATACTTTACTTATCTCTTTTGTTGACTTGTCTTCTATGAATTTTAACCGAAAAACCTCCCTGCGTTTCTCGGGTTGCAAATTCATCCATTCGTATATGCAATCGCGCAGTTCTTTTTCTTCATAAACAGAATTATTGTCCACAGGCTGATGAGCCAAATACACTAATGGCGTTTCAAAAAAAGGTTGTTTATTGTTTTTCTTATATAACATAAATACCTGGTACCGGGTGGCACTTATTAAATAAGCGCCTAGGTTTTCAATATCCCTATTAAATCTTTTTAACCACAGGTCGGCAAAAACATCCTGTACTATGTCTTCTGTCAATTCAGTATCCCGCAACCTTTTGTATGATTCGTTATAAACTTTCTTCCAAAAACGCCTGTATATCTCATTGAACACACCTTCGTCGCCCTTATTAAGAAGGTCGGCCAATTGGGAATCGGTGAGAACAGTGTGAGGCATTGGTCTGGTAAAATTTCCTGGTTAAATCTATATAAAAAATCGTTTCATATTTGTAAAAAGTTGACATAAAATTTATTTTATTTTAAAACTAACTACACTTAGCCCACCTGCATCTTATCAACAAACAGCCATTCCGGGTCTTCTTTTCCAAAACCAGATCTAAGAATAATGCACGAATACTCGATTATTATCTTCTTGGGTATATTGCGTTAATAGTCGCAATATCTGTTATTGATCCTTTTTAGCCCATCTTTATTTATGTGAAGGCCGGTCTTCCCGCCCCCTTTTAAAATCCGAACTATTATCAGAAACCAATACACTAAGCCATAAAGGCATATATTATATTCAAGGGAGGTATTTAAAACTCACTGTTCAATATTTATTAGGCCCTTAATAAATTGGTTCGGGAATTATTTCAGTCATCCAATCCCTTTCCGCTAAGTATTTGCGGTATATATTTTTCAACCCTTGCCTCGCGGGTTTTGGATTGTTTTGGTTGAGAAAAATGAAACAGGTATGCACGTTGCCGTCCAGGTGTCAACGCATCAAAAGCAGTTTTCAGGGCAGGTATCCTGTCTAATTTACTTTGAAATTCTCCCGGAACTGCGAAGTCTGCGGTTTTTTTAAGCACAACTTTCAAGCCTGCCTTTTCCACCTCAATGGCTTCAAAAATATAGGCCTTCAATACAGGTTCAAGCTCAATTATCTCGCCGAGGTTGGTGAACCTAACCTGGCGTGGTATCTGTACATTCTCCGTTTGCTGTATCAGGATACCATTAGTATCATTTAGCAAAGCGCCTTTAAAAAATAACACCGCACAATATTCTTTAAACACATGTATTAATACAATGTTGTTTTTCTGAAACGTGTAACAAGGGCAGCCCCATTTCAATTCTTCGTTCAGCCCGCAGTCAAGAATGATGGTTCTTAGCTTTTCGATCTCTTCCTGCCACCGTTTCTCTTTATTAAAATAAAAGTCAACTTTCGGATTCATCTCACTCATTGCCATAATATACTATTTTGTGCAAATTTATACCATCAACTTTATAACATTAACCAACCCCTGAACCCTCTTGCGGCATAATAGGATTCTGCCCCATTATGATACCAAAAAACAGTGTCATAACGGCGATCACAAAACACAGCGCCACCCAATTTCCTGATATTGTCCGGTGTTTTTACCCAGCTTGATGATTTGGCATCGAACTTCCCAAGCTGCTGCAGCTCCCGGTATTGTTCTTCTGATAAAAGCTCAATGCCCATTGCGTCAGCCATAGCAACAGCGCTACCTTCCGGCTTAAATTGTTTCCGTGCCTCATGCGCTTCACGGTCATAGCAAAGGTTCCTGCGGTCTTTAGGGCTCTCGGCCGAACAATCATAAAAAATGTATTCGCCTGTCTTTTTATCAAACCCGACAACATCCGGTTCGCCGCCGGTCCTTTCCATTTCATTGAGCGACCATAGTTTACCGTTCTCAACTTCCAGTTTTGACTGAACTTTAGCCCATTCAAGGCCTTTATGGCGGTTCATATTTTTCTCAAAACGGGCCTCTAGTGTATTGAGTAGCTCTTTACTTTGTTCCGGTGATAGTTCTTTTTTCATATTATTTATTGACCAATTAAGCTGATTTTCCTATCCACCGGCCTAAAATACCACGACAAAATAACAAAAACAGTTTGCATAATGGGGCCGATAATTCCTTTTACGCTATAATCGCCGATTGCCAAATGCGAAACAAGCGCGCCCGTCATGGCAAAAAAGAAACCTGCATAGGCCCATTCCTTAACCAGTTTAAACCTTGGGAGTAAGATAGCTATAACGCCAAGTATTTTCCAGACGCCAAGTATATCCATAAAATAAGGTGGATAGCCCAAATGAACAACCATACCGGCCATCTCTTCTGCATGCAATATTTGCTGCAAGCCACTCACCAGCATACCAAATGCCAGTAAAGCTGTAGCAATCCAATAAATAATTTTATTCCTTTTTTCCATGATGTGTTTATCTTAATTTGTTTACTATTTCCTGCAGGCGGTTATGCGCCATATTAATGCCATAGGTAAAAGGCAGCTTCAGCACCTGGTCGCGCAGCGCTATTGATTCATATATGGTGTGGATATTTATCTTGCTGGTGTCGTTAGTAAGTTTTTCAAATTCACATACTTCAAGCTGCACGCCAAAAGGCGCATTCTCCATCTCAAATGTACGTGTGATCTTCCGGTTAGTGATAAACTCGTGGATCACCCCATTGGCCTTAAATACCACGTTTCCGTTAGCATCGCTTGTTTCAAACTGGTAGCTACCGTGCTTTTTACTTTCCAATTTAAGCACTTTGGTCCCCATCCATTGCTCAACAATATCGGCCTCAGTATATGCTTTAAAAAGTAATTCCACCGGCAGATCAAAATCCCGTGTTATCACTAACTCCTGCTTGCCATCTTCGGCATGCACTTTTGTTTTCTGTTCCATAATTATTCTGGTTTTTTTGATTGATATTTTTTCATTACGGCTTCTAATTTGTTAAATCGCTCGTCCCACATTTTGCGGAACGGTTCAATAAAGTCGGCTACTTCTTTCATATTTTTTGCATTAATGTGATAGTAAATTTCTCTACCGGTTTGTTTTTGTTCAAGCAATTCGCACTCGATAAGTATTTGCAAATGCTTTGAAACTGTAGGCCTCGCGGTATCAAAATTCGCGGCTATCGCCCCTGCAGTTAAAGATTGCGAAGCGACCAACAGCAATATTGCCCTTCGTGTGGGGTCGGCTATAGCCTGAAACACGTCTCGTCTTAAATTCATTATGTAGCTATTTGACTACAAATATATGTGTAGCTATTTAACTACGCAAATTTTTTTCAATTTTTTTATTAAAGAGTTATAAGTGCTATCCTAAGCAATTACAAGCGCGGCTTTTGGTTTAAAACGGAAATAGGTTTTTATTTTTTTATATTAGCAATACGTTACATTCGCATCATTAAAACCATTAATAATATATTCATTGAATGCAAAAATATTCTAAACAAACCCGTCTTTTATTGGCTGTCGACTGTATAATTTTTGGTTTTGATGGTGAAACTTTAAAAATACTTTTGATAAAAAGGGATTTTGAGCCCGAAAAAGGAAACTGGAGCCTGATGGGTGGCTTTGTACAGGTTAGCGAAAGTTTAGACCAGGCATCGAACAGGATATTGAAACAACTAACCGGACTGGAAGGGGTTTATCTTGAACAATTACACACTTTTGGCGAGGTACAGCGCGACCCGAAAGAGCGAACCGTTTCAACTGCTTATTTTGCTTTAATTGATATTCATAAATACGAAACGCAGTTGAGCAATGATTACCACGCTGAGTGGTTCCCGTTAAAGCGGGTGCCAAAACTCATATTTGATCACCAGGTAATGGTTGAAACGGCAAAAAAAAAGATACGGTATAAAGCTGCGCTACATCCAATATTATTTGAGCTTTTGCCCAATAAATTTACATTGCCACAATTACAAACATTGTATGAAAGCGTATTTAATACAACTATTGATAAGCGCAACTTTAGCAAAAGAGTATTAGCAACCGGCTTGTTGGTAAAACTTACTGAAAAGGATAAGGCAAGCTCGCGAAGGGGTGCGTTCTACTACCAGCTGAACATGAAAAATTATTATGCTAAATTTCAATCGTTCCTGAATTTTATACCCAACCCGGATAGCTTGTTGTAATATGTAAATTTAACTAGTAAATAGTACTGGCTTAGTTGTTTTCCCGTATGCCTGGTAACATTGCAATAACCAGTTGAATGATTATTGCAACGGCACTAATAAATCGCCTGAAACAAGCCCGGCGGATGTTGCTTTTACAGTAACATTTCCCGGTTTATCCCGCCCCATTATTAAGGCCGGAGCAATACCTGCTTCTGCTTTGCTCATATTGTTTCCTACAACTATGGCAGGGCCAACGGTTGAAAATTTAACAGTATTTACCGCATCCGGGATGGTTGTTCCATTTTTATCGGTTACGTAGGCGTAAATAAACAACGCGTCTTTAGTTCCTGCTTTAAATGGCTTACCACTATGATCTGCTTTCAACATAATTTTATACGGTTTACCGGGTGTGCTTACATTTGTGGTGACCGATCGTTTCCCTCCAATAAAGCCTGTAGCCTGCAAAGTTCCGGGTTGATACGATGGAAGGTGGAAAGTGAATGGGGGATGTACTAAATTATTGGCATTTTTACCTGTATCAGGCTTTTGCACGGCTATTAATTTGCCGTTCAGCTCTAACTCCACCTCATTGCAATTGCTGTAAATTTTTACCGTTTTATCAGTTGGGTCGTTCCAATAGTTTGCGATAAACAGCATGGGCTTACTTTGATCCGGGCCGAGCTGGCTTTGGTAAAAATAATATGAAAACTTAGGCACCCTGAAAATATCCATTATGCCCGATGTTTCAAGGTCGGTTGCGTAACCGCGTTTATAATCAAACATCAGCCAGTTAACGTCGCCTACTATTTTGCCATTTAAATTATCATTATGGGCTTCCTGAAAATTTAACGCCTGTTGTAAAAGCCTTTCCTGCCCATTGCCCCTCACCTGCCGCGATGATCTTTCTTCCTTTGTTAAATTTTGATATTCGGTTTGATCAAACCCGGCGTTTTGCGCATAGTATTCCCAATCGCCATACTCGGCAAGTAATAGCGGCTTGGCCTTATTGTATTTCTTCCAGTAGTCGGGTGCTTTCAGGTGTTGGCGGGCAGGGTTAAATACATCATAAGCATAATCCATCCAGCCGGTACTGAATACATCCTTGAACGGAAGCTCGCGGTGTACTATTCTGTTCGCACTGTCCATGTAAGCTTTGCTCATGCCTGTTTCATTCAGCGATGCTTCCCACAAAATTATTGAGGCATGGTTGCGGTCGCGATGGATCATATCCCTTATGTTTTGAAAGCTATTGCTTTGAAATTCGGCATTGCCAAAATATTGCCAGCCGGGGATGGCATCCATTACCAATATGCCAAGTTCGTCACAGGCATCAAGATAAGCCGGTGATGGCGGATAATGTGAGCAGCGGACAAAATTAAACCCGGCGCTTTTTATTTTATATGCATCGCGGTACTGGGCGTTATCTGATAAGGCATACCCGATATACGGATATTCCTGGTGGCGGTTGGTGCCCCTGATAACTAATTTTTTATTATTCAGATAAAATCCATCCGCTTGGAATTTGAAGGTTTTTATACCTGTACGCAAAGTTTGCTCATCGGCCAGTATGCCATTACGTAATACCTGTATTTTAAGGCGATACAAATAAGGCTGATCAGGCGACCACAATTTTGGATCGGTAACGTTTAATTTTTGTTCAATAGTACCATTGCTATGTGGTTGGATCAGTTGTTCTGCTGATGCTGAGTTTGCCACCACATTATCTTTAATATCTAACAGCGTAAGTTTAATGCTTGTATTTTGGGGTTTATCATAATCATTATCAATGTCTGTTTTAATTATTACCCGGGCCAATGTTTCACTTACATCTTCATCATGCAGCATTACGCCGCCGCCTGCTTCATGACCTGCCTGTACGGCGTTGCTGATATGTAGTTTATCTTTTACTATTAGCCATGCGTTGCGATAAATACCCCCATAATAGTTAAAGTCGAGGTCTTTAATGGGTTTCGCTGGTGGGATAACCGGGTTATCCTGGTTATTAAGTTTGATAAGGATGCAATTCTCCTTGCCCAATAAAACCTTACTCGATATGTCGATATAAAACGGCAAAAATCCGCCTAAATGCTTATAAATGTGCTTGCCATTAAGGTAAACGTCGGCTTCGTGCATGGCTGCATCAAATTGTAAAGCTATATGCTTGCCCTTATCGGCAGTTGGTACCATGAAAAACTTACGGTAAAAGCAGGTGCCCTGCCACTGTTCTTTAACTTTTTCAACAGGCTCAATATACGCGGTATGCGGCAGGCTTATTTTTTCCCAATTAATATTTGCGAATGGGGAAGCGCTTAACCATTCGCCGGAATTTGCTGTATCAATATCTTTTACAAACTGCCAGCCAGAATTAAAACTGCTGATTGATCTTTGTGCTTTAACTTGTATTGAATAACTAATAATAAGTAACAGGCAAATAGTATATTTTTTCATGTAGTGGGAGTGCTTAGCGAACGTTATATTTTTGTTTGATCGCCGGGTAAATATTTATTAAGGAGTCGATGATATTACCCTTACGGTCAAAAACAGGCTCACCTGTATTAATAGGTTCCCAAATAAAGGTGCCTTTCAGTTTATTGCCGGGCAAGCTGAATGCTATATCGTTCACTTCCTGTTTATGCCTGGTGTATTCGGCAACTATTATATCCTGTTTATACCTGGCGGTAAGATCGGTGAGGTTGCGTTTTAAACTATCGGGTGTATGGTGCCATTCGGGGTAATATGATTCGCCTATTATGTCGAATTTAACACCGCGTTTCAGCATGTTATCAAGAAAATATCTTGATTCGCCATTTTGGCCGCCACAGGCAATATGCAGCATTATTTTTATCGATCTATCTACCGACTTAACACCTGCTATACCGGCTTTAAAAAAAGAAGCAAGCGTATCCATATGTTTGGTGCCGCCGTCGGGCCATAACATGCCGTGGTTTATTTCATTACCTACCTGTACCATATCGGGCAAAGTGCCTTGTGCTTTTAACGCCAATAATGTATTTCGTGTAAATGCTGTTAACGAGTCCTGCAATTGCTGGTAATCGGCCTTTTTCCATGCGGCGGGCTTATGCTGCTTACCCGGATCGGCCCAGTTATCGCTGTAATGAAAATCGAGCAAAAAACCCATGCCTGCCGCCTTAATACGCAAGGCCATTTTTTTGGTACCTTCCAAATCACAAAAGCCTTTTTTCGAATAACCGCTATCGGCAGCTGGATTATTAAATATGCGCAGCCTTATATAATTAAAACCATGGTCCTTTAATATTTGCAGCATATCTTTTTCCTGGCCCTTATCATAAAATTTGCGCCCGTAAGCTTCCAGTTGAGGCAAAAAGGATATATCGGCCCCTATTATTTTATCGAAATGTACGTGCCCAGCTTTAACAGGCGCCGGTTTAAATGCCAGGATAGCGGTTGTAGCTATTGCACACAATATGGTAATTGCAGCAATGCGGTAAAATATTCTTTTGGTTTTCATATAGTTTGGTTTATTTAAGGTCTTCAAATTCCGCTATGGGTAAATTCTCTTTCTGTGTTGTGATAGTCAGCGATGCCGGTTTTAATCCTTCAGACTCGACACTTAGCTGTATATCGCCCGACTTATCGCCTGCCTGCACCACGGCATAGGCATGCCCGTTAAAAGCTTTGCGATAAGGCAAATTAAAAGCATTATCATCACGCTGGTTGCCATTATCGACACCTTGTAGCTTGCCGTTGCTGGTAACTTTAAAATTGATAAGATTATCAGCATCAGGTACTATATTTCCCTTTTCATCCACCACATCAATATTAACAAGTGCTACATCTTTACCATTGGCATTTACGCGACTGCTATCGGGGCTGATACGCAGGGCATACGGGCTGCCTGCTGTTTGTATTTCTTCAACAATTACCTGTTTGCCGTTTTTGCGGCCCACTGCTTTTATGGTTCCCGGCTCATAGGCAACATCCCAGGTTAAATGTAGGTCGGCGGTGGTCATATTCACTTCGGGTTTAGCGTACTTGTTCCATTTGCCCGAGTTGCCCTGCCGTGGGAATTCCTGCATCTTCATACCATACGATCTCCCGTTAACAAACAATTCCACCGTATCGCAATTGGTGTAGGCCAATACGGGTATGATCTGCCCTTCGCGGCCTTTCCAGTTCCAGTGCGGCAGCAAATGCAGCACCGGTTTATCTGTCCATTGGCTTTGGTAAAAATAATAGCCATCCTTGGGGCGGTTGGTCATATCTATTTCGCCCGAAGATGCACCTTTGCCAGGCCAGCGGGCTTCGCCCAGGTAATCGATACCCGTCCACATAAAATCGCCTATTACATAATCATGCACAGCAACGTATTTCCATAAAAGCTCAGAACGTACCATTCCGGCCACATAATTAGGGCGAACGGTATTAATATCTGCACCCAAAGAATACGTAGGCGGGTTCCGTAATGATTCACTTTCTGTACCTATTATTTTCCAGTTCGGGTGGTCATAACGATCGATAGAATAATATAATTCGCGGCGCTCGTGCCACCTGTCGACATAGTTATAACCCACAATATCTTCGGCTTCCATAAAGGCAAGCTTGGTTGAGTTGCTGTCGGCTGCTATATCATCATTCGCAGTTGTAACGGGACGTGTTGGGTCTTCCTTGTGGAACGTAGCCAGCAAGGCCTTCAGCAGTTCCACGCCCTTATCGCTAGTCTGGTCGGGTATCTCATTTCCGGCACTCCATAACACTACCGATGGATGGTTACGGTCGCGGTGTATCTGGTCGGCCAGGTCAATTTGGGACCATTCATCAAAATATAAATGGTAGTCATTTTTTACTTTGCCGCTTTCCCATGCGTCAAACGCTTCATCCATAACTAAAAAGCCCATTTTATCGCACAGGTCCAAAACCTCCGGTGCAACCGGGTTGTGCGAAGTGCGGATGGCATTGCAGCCCATATCCTTTAACAGCTTCAATCTTGTTTCCCATATTTTTATGGGCACTGCCGCACCAACACAACCACCATCGTGATGCAGGCAAACGCCGTTCATTTTTATGCGTTTGCCGTTTAACAGGAAGCCATTAATAGCGCTGTATTCCAATTTTCGGATGCCGAACGTGCTCTGAAAATCATCGATAGTTTTTTTGCCTAACCTGATAACTGAATGCATGGTATAGAGGTGCGGCGCATTAACCGACCATAATGCCGGTGATGCAACCTGTACCTGCTGCTCAAAAACGCCTGATGTTTTAGCAGTTAATGAAACAGGTATTTTAGCGTTGGTTACTTCATGACCGTTTTCATCATATATTATTGATATTAATGTGGCATTATCTATGGCTTGCCCGCTATTTTCGATGGTAGTTTTTACATTTACCGTGGCCGAACTTGAATCGGCATTTGGGGTGGTGATGTACGTACCCCACTGGACAACATGCACCGGGTTGGTAATGTTAAGCCACACGTGACGGTATATACCCGAGCCAGAATACCACCTTGAGTTAGGCTGAAGGGAATTATCGACCCTAACTGCGATAATATTTTTGCCGGGGATAAGATAAGGTGTAAGATCATAATTAAAGCTGATGTAGCCGTTTGGCCTTTTACCCAAATAATGGTTGTTTATCCAAACTTCGCTGTTCATGTAAACGCCATCGAATTGTATGCTTACCTGTTTACCCCGAACCGATGCGGGCAATGTGAATTGCTTGCGGTACCAGCCGATGCCTGTTGGCAGGTATCCACCGCCACCGCCGGTAGGTGCATCTTTTTTAAACTCGCCTTCGATGCTCCAGTCATGCGGCAGGTCAAGCGACCGCCATGCATTATCATTAAAATCGCTGGCCGACGCGTTTTTATCATCGCCTAAAAAAAACTTCCAGTTGCGGTCCATTAACAGGTGGTAACGGGCAGGCTCTGTTTTTGCCTGCAAAACATTGCTTGCTATTAAAAGCAGCACGGCAATAATAAATATCTTCTTCATTAATTACTGCGTATACCTGTGTTTGGTTTTACTATGCTATTGCCCTGTATTGGGAACAAATTGCGGTAAAGCCTGGCATTGCTTGTATTTCGGGCTATGGTATTTGATATTAATACCCTTTGCCTTATAAAGTCCTGGCGGTGCGTGCCTTCACAATACAATTCACGTTTGCGTTCATCTTGCAGTGCGGCTCGGAATTCAGCAGTTTTCATGCCTGCAAAATCACTAACCCCTGCCCTTGCGCGCACCATATTAACATATTGGTACGCATCGTTCGGGCCGCGTTGTTCGTTAATAGCTTCGGCTAATGAAAGCAATACTTCTGCATATCTAAAAACAACAACATCAACATTATAATCGGCACCGGGATTTAATATACTGGTATATTTTACAGGAATAGCGCCCCTTAAACCTGTTGCGCGGTTAACAGTTTTGCCATGTTGATTGGTATATGAGGTAACAATGGTGGTTTTCCGGGTATCGTTATTTTCATATTTATCATATAGGCCCCATGGCATATAATGGCCTGTACAACCGGCCCCGGCAGTTAAAAGTTCCGATGCTGCAAAATCGCCGGGTATCACTTCCCGTATCCAGCAATCCAAACCTGCACTGTTCGCGGGCACAGCGTAAATCAATTCATTATTTTGTTCTATGTTAAACACATCGGCATAATTGGGCATTAAACTGTAGCCCATGCCCATTATATTTTTGGCGATTGCTTCGGCTTTATCCCATTGTTTATTTATCATATATAATTTCAATAAAAGCATTTGGGCAACACCCTGCGATATGCGCCCCCAATTAGTACTATCGCCATTATAACGGGCAGAAAGATCAGATATGGCAGTTATTAGATCATCCTCTATTTGTGCCAAATAGGCTTCGGTAGTAGGGCGCGGACTGGAATTAAAGGTGAACAGCTTTAGCGGATCTGTTTCTACATTTACAGCGCCATGATAGTCGTATAATACATACATGAACCAGGCGCGTAAAACTTTGGTTTCGGCTATATACCTGTTTTTAACATCGTCGCTTATGCTTGTAACGTTCGAAATATTAAAAATAACCTTAGTGGCCTTCGCAACGTAGCTTATAAACGAATAAACTGAGTTGCCAAGCCCCTGGTATGAAGCCGGGCTCCAGGTGTAATTTGTCAGTAACTGATCCCAGTCGGCACTGAACTCATCATTTAACATTGTTTCCTTTAACATAATAGGTAAATTTTAAATCATGTAAATATTTTAGGGCTGATTTTAACTGGTTATCTTATTAAAATGAGCGGTTAATTGGTTAAGCAAATGACCGACTATTTTATACAATATGGCTTGTCCTAATTATCATATATTTTGTTCTATTGGTTATTTGTAGGGAATGAGATATTGAAGAACTTACCAAATGCGTTTTTATGTATAACTTTATCTAAATTCAAAAAATCGTTACAACCAGTTATTGATACATGTTGCCAATGCATAGTAATCTTAATAGTATTCATAACCGCTCCATCAAAGTGATCCTGATGGGCATTATAATATTATTTACTGTAGGGCATGTCACTGCGCAAACGCTTAATTTAAAATTCAAACATATTAATATTGGGCAGGGCCTGTCGAACAGTACTGTTGAATCAATTTACCAGGATAGCAAAGGGTTTATCTGGTTTGGCACAAGGGATGGCCTGAACAAATATGACGGCTACCAGTTTACCATTTTTAAGAATGACCCCAATAATAAAAACAGCATAAGCGATAATTTTATAAAATGCATTACCGAGGACGCAAACCATAACCTGTGGATAGGCACTACCGATGGTTTGAACAGGTTTAACGCCTACAAAAACACTTTTGTGCGATATAAACACGACCCTATGAATGATGATGGTTTATCGGGCAATAGTATTAACTGTATTTATAAAGATAAAAACGGCGGACTGCTGGTAAGCACTAATGGCAACGGTCTGTGTGTATTTGATGCTGTGAAGAATAAATTTAAACGGTTTGTAAGAAAAAGCAGCCTGTTAACAGACATTGATAATTTTGAGGTAAACAGCGTTTTTGAGGACAGTAAAAACAATTTTTGGGTAGCTACAGATAAAGGGATCGGCTTACTAAACAAGACTAATGGTGCACTTATAACAACCTTTAATTTAAATGGCAATCCAGAGTATAGAATAACTTACCCTACCCTGCGTATACAAGAGGATAAAAAAGGCAATATATGGTTGGGAACCACCAGTGATGGCCTGGAGATGCTTAATTTAACCACTCACGTTTTTAAACAATTTTTGCATAACGATAAAGACCCTTACAGCATAAGCACAAATTTGGTCAGGAGTTTATTGGTTGATAACAAGGGGAATGTTTGGGCGGGTGGCGTTAACGGCAGCCTTGACCTGTTAAAAACCAATGGCGGCGATCAATTCCTGCACGCGCAAAATGAGCCGGGAAACCCGCTTAGCTTATCGCAAAAAACAGCGTCGGCATTGTTCCAGGATAATCAAAATAATTTATGGATAGGCACACACCGCGGTGGTGTGAATTTTTATGCCCCGCTTGCCGATAAGTTTAAGCTGTTTCAACAAGGGGCATCGGACAATAGCTTAAGCTATAACGATGTAAAGTCATTTTACCAAGATAGTAAAGGCATTATATGGATAGGCACTGATGATGAGGGCTTGAATCAGTATGATGAACAAACCAATAATTTCATCCATTACAGGTATAATGCTTATGACAGCCACAGCATAAGCTCGGATGCTGTATTGAACGTTACGGAAGATAAGGACAAAAACCTTTGGGTGGGTACATGGGGCGGTGGTTTAAATTTAATGGACAGAAATACCGGCACATTTACGCATTTGGTAAACAAGCCTGCCGATGCAACCTCGATAAGTTCAAATTATGTACAAACAACCCTGCAGGATAGCGAAGGTAATTTTTGGGTGGCAACTTATTATGGGGGATTAGACCTATTCGACCCAAAAACACGCACTTTTAAACGCCTTACCAATACAGCAAATGATAACAGCAGCCTATATGGCAATAATATTATAGCGTTAAACGAGGATGAACGAAAAAACCTGTGGATAGGCACCGACGATGGCGGGTTAAATTGCTATAACCTGGTTAAAAAAACATTTACGCATTACTTTATCAATGGCGATAAAACCCCTGACATCAGGGTAATTTTTACAGATAGCAAGGGGCGCGTATGGGTTGGCCAGGCGGGGCTGTACCTATTTAATAAGGCTGAAAATAAATTCGGGCTTTATACCGATAAGGGAGGCTTATCGTCGGAATTTATAAAAGGTATTACCGAGGATGAACTTGGGAATTTATGGATAAGCACATCAAATGGCCTTACCAAATTTAACCCCGACAACCACGAACTAAAAAAATACAATGTAGCCGATGGCTTGCAGGGCCTTGAGTTTGAAGCCGGCGCTTACATGAAAACCCGGAACGGTGAAATGTATTTTGGAGGCATTAATGGATTTAACCGTTTTTACCCTGAAGATATTAAGGTGAACCATTTTGTCGCACCGGTGTATATCACAGGTTTGCAGATATTTAATAAAGATGTTGTACCGGGCCAGGATAAGTCGCCGTTGAAGAATGATATTAGTTTAACCCACGAAATTAAGCTGGATTATAAGCAATCGACCCTATCATTTGATTTTGCGATATTAAACTATACAGCTTCGGAAAATAACCAGTATGCGTACAAACTGAAAGATTTCGACCAGGATTGGCATTATACGTCGGACAGGAAGGCGAACTACACCAATTTAAGCCCCGGCGATTATACCTTTTATGTAAAAGCATCAAACAACGATGGGATATGGAATAATAAAAGCGCTTATATCAACATTAGTATTTTGCCGCCATTTTGGTCGACATGGTGGTTCCGCAGCCTTGTATTGTTATCAATAATTGCCGTTAGCTATTTCTTGCTCCGGTTTAAAAAGAACCTCGACCTTCAAAAAATTGAGGAAAGCAAGCGCGAAGAAATGCATAAGATACAATTGCAATTCTTCACTAATATCTCGCACGAGTTCCGCACACCCTTAAGCTTAATACTCGGGCCGCTTGAAAAAATGATGCATGAAGATAAAAGCCAGGTCTTCCATAAATACTATGATACTATCCACCGCAATGCCAACAGGTTGCTTTTACTCATCAATGAACTTTTGGATTTCAGAAAGGCTGAAAGCGGCTCGTTAAAATTAAAAGTAATGCCAGGCAACCTCAATCTGTTTGTTACCGAGGTAGCCGAGGATTTTAAAAGCCTTATTTCAGAGAAACAGATCGGCTTAAATCTTATTATCCCGCGTAGCCTGGGCGATACCTGGTTCGACAGGCAAATAATTGAAAAAATACTGATAAACCTTATCCACAACGCCTACAAGTACACCAATATAGGTGGCGAAATAACTATCGAACTTTACAGCAACCCCTCACAGTTTGAAACCGGACACAAACATTCAATGTTGGTTAATAATAACTACAGGGGTAAAAAGTATGTGTATATACGTATATCCGACAATGGCATAGGCATATCGAAGGAATCGATCCACCATTTGTTTGAACGTTATTATCGTATTACCGATACGCACATGGGCTCGGGCGTTGGGCTTGCATTTGTGAAAAGCCTGATATTAATACATAAAGGAAGTATATCTGCGTATAGCGAAAAAAATGTCGGTACCGATTTTATTGTAAAGTTCCCCATTGATAAAGAGGATTACACCAGCGACGAAAAATGGATAAACAATGCCGATAACAGGGGCATACAATTGGAAAGTATCAGTCCTTTCCTGCACCAGAATGACAGCAAAATCCACGAGGAACCGATAGTAAGAAATAATGATGCCCACCTGCATAAAATACTGATAGTGGATGATAATGATGAGCTAAGAAACTTTTTACGCCATAGCCTTGATGAATTTTATGATGTAATAGAAGCCATAGATGGTATTGATGGCCTTGGAAAAGCCCAACGTGAACTGCCTGATATGATCATCAGCGACCTGATGATGCCACGGATGAATGGCATGGATCTCTGCAGGGAGATAAAAACCAATCCGGCCACCAGCCAGATACCATTTATTATACTTTCGGCCAAAGACGCGCTTGAATCAAAAATCGAGGGGGCGGAATCAGGCGCAGACCTGTATTTCCCTAAACCTGTAAGCATAAACCTGTTATTATTATCTATTAATAATATGTTCAGGCAACATAGTACACTGAAGGAAAGCCATATAAAAAATTATTTCTTCGAGGCACAGGAGGCCACTGATTCACAAAACGATAAAAGTTTTATGGAGCAGCTGGTTAACGTGATCGAATCGCAGCTAAGCAATGCCGATCTTGATGTGGAATATGTATGCCGCGAAATGGGCATGAGCAAAACCAAACTGTACCATAAGATCAAAAAAGTATCGGGCTTATCGATCGGCGAATTTGTGCGCACTTTCCGCCTGAAAAAGGCCGCCTACATTATCTCGCATGAAGATATATTGCTCACCGATGTAATGTATCGTGTTGGCATACAAACACAATCCTATTTCACCAAGGCGTTTAAAAAGGAGTTTGGCAAAACGCCGTCGCAGTTTTTAAGCGAAATTAAAATGGGTAAAAAAGTAAGCTGATATTATTCTTTCACAGGCGCTAACGCGATGCGAAAACCACGCCACGCACTATCTTCATTAGGCGGGTTTGTGGCCCGGTTGGCACTACGCTCGTCGTTTATGCCACTGCCAAAGCTGCCACCACGGTTAACTTTGTAAATGCCGGTCGGCGGGCCAACAGGGTCGGTCACATGGCCACCGGGGTATGACCCGTACCAGTCATAGCACCATTCCCATAAATTACCCAGCATATCATACATCCCCCATTTATTGGGTTGTTTGCCGCCAACATTCCGCGAGCCGGTAACTGGGTTGCCAAATCCTTTACCAATGTAGCCTTTGCCGCTATTGGCACCGTACCAGGCCACATTATCAGTTGAATCGCCATATATGGCACCTGTCGTACCTGCCCGGCAGGCGTATTCCCATTGTGCCTCGGTGGGTAAAGTATATTCGTAGCCTTTAGGTAGGCGGTGAGCGGCGCGTTCGTGTTGGGTAAGCTTTTTACAAAACTCCATCGCTTCATGCCAGTTTACAAAATACATGGGTAGTTCGTCATTTTCATTAGCCAGCACTTTATTGGGGTCGTTCTTATCAAAACTCATAAAATCCCTTATCAACATTTTCTTGCCCATAAAGTCGTAATGGGTGGTATCGTTCAACAATTTATTTACTTTATCGCGCACATTCATGCCGGTGACTGCTTTCCACTGCCCTATCGTAACCTCTGTTTTGCCCAGCCAATAACCTTTGCTAAGAGTTACTATAGTTTGCGGGCTTTCGTCGGACTTTCGGCCAGGTTCTGATGCCGGGCTGCCCATGGTGAAGGTCCCGGCCGGTATCCAGTTCATGGGTAAAATGGTGTTGTTATTTAATGGAATATCCCATTTTTTTCCTTTAACCGGGCCTTTTATTTGCTGTGATGAGGCAAAGTTCGCACCACACATCACCCATAAAAAAAGTGTAGCTATTAATAAAGGTTTCATAATTTTAATCAAGGTTATGGGCGTTGGTCGATGCCGTATTGTTTGGATAAAGATAGAGAACCCATCATACAAAAAACAATGGGTTACAGCACCGCGTATTTCATTACGGCTATAAAATAATGAGGTTAAATGCCTGATACGATAGCTAAATGAATAGCATTTACTATCAAAATGCTATTGCTAATCAATTTGTTACAATTAGATATATGCTTTTTGCCCGATATAATGCATATTCACATTAATTATAAAGCCTGTTTATACACACGGCGTTTGGGGGTTAAATAAAACCGATCGTATTAAAAATAAGCACGATCGGACAATTACTCAATACCATTTTGCCGGTAACTTGCTTTACGATCCAATTACTAAAAAACCGTAGTTACATCTTCAGAAAACAAATTATAACTAACATGGCTAACAATGTATATGATGCTATTGTGATCGGGTCTGGTATCTCGGGCGGTTGGGCCGCCAAGGAGTTAACAGAAAAAGGCCTTAAGACCATTATGTTCGAAAGGGGCAGGGATATAGTACACATAAAGGATTATGTGAACGCCACCAAGGCCCCCTGGGAATTTAAGGACCGCGGCCAAAAGACACAGGAAATATTAAAAGACTACCCGGTGCTGGTGCGCGACCCGGGGTTGCTAACCAATAACCTTGATTATTGGGTTGATGAAAAAGAAAGTCCTTATGTGGAGGTAAAACGCTTTGACTGGTTCAGGGGCTACCATGTGGGTGGCCGTTCGTTGATGTGGGGAAGGCAATCATACCGCTGGAGCGACCTTGATTTTGAAGGCAACCTGAAAGATGGCATAGCTATTGACTGGCCGATACGTTATAAGGACCTGGCGCCCTGGTACAGCTATGTGGAGCGTTTTGCCGGCATAAGCGGTTCGCTTGAAGGTTTGCCACAACTACCGGATGGCGATTATTTGCCAGCAATGGATATGAACTGCGTTGAAAAAGATGTAGCGGCGCGTATTAATAAAAATTATAAAGGCAAGCGGCACATGATCATAGGCCGCACAGCAAATATTACTATCCCCCATAATGGGCGTACCAATTGCCAGTATCGCAACAAGTGTGCTATGGGGTGCCCGTTTGGGGCGGCATTCAGTACGCAATCGGCAACATTGCCTGCTGCAATGGCAACGGGGAACTTAACTGTGAGGCCGTTCTCCATTGTTACCCAAATATTGTACGATAAAGAAACCAAAAAGGCCAAAGGCGTTGAAATATTGGATGCCGAAACCAACCAGAGCTATGAATATTATGCAAAAGTGATATTCTTAAACGCGTCTACCTTAAATTCAACCTGGGTGTTGATGAATTCGGCTACTGATGTTTGGCCCGATGGCTTGGGCAGCAGTAGTGGCGAACTGGGTCATAACCTAATGGACCACCATTTTAGGGCAGGTGCCGAAGGTGTTGTTGAAGGATATGAGGACAGGTATTATTTTGGCAGGCGGGCCAATGGTATATATATCCCGCGTTTCAGGAATTTTAATGGCGATAAACGTGATTATCTGCGTGGCTTTGGTTACCAAGGCGGTGCAAGCCGCGAAAGGTGGAGCCGGGATATTGCCGAATTGAACATTGGCGGCGACTATAAGGATGCGCTTAGCGAGCCCGGCCAATGGACAATGGGGCTAATTGGTTTTGGCGAAACCCTGGCTTATCACGAAAATAAAGTATACCTCGACAAGGACAATAAAGACAAATGGGGACTACCTGTTTTGGCAATTGACGCCGCAATAAAGGAAAACGAAGCCAAAATGCGCGTCGATATGATGGCTGATGCGCAGGAAATGCTGGAAATAGCGGGCATTAAAAACGTTAAGTCCTACGACCATGGCTATTCACTTGGCGCGGCAATACATGAAATGGGTACGGCACGTATGGGTCATGATCCAAAAACATCGGTACTCAACAAACACAACCAGCTTTGGGATGCGAAAAATGTATATGTAACAGATGGCTCGGCCATGGTTTCATCGGCATGTCAAAATCCATCGCTCACTTATATGGCTATGACCGCCCGCGCGGTTGACCATGCCGTTAACGAAATGAAGAAATTAAATATTTAACGATCTTAAAAAAACAATTATGGCAACTCAGCAAAACCGGCGTTCGGCTATAAAAAATATACTTGCAGGCACTGCAGCTATCGGCGCATCGGGTGCGCTGTCTTCGTTTGCAAATTCACCTAAACAACAAATGACCGACGATAAATTAAAGGGCAACATTAACCATTCGGTATGCCGTTGGTGCTATGCCGATATACCGCTTGACCAGCTTTGTGCTTCGGCAAAGGGAATGGGGATCAAAGCTATTGACCTGGTTGGCCCGGCTGATTGGCCCACGCTTCAAAAATATGGCCTGTATTCGGCCATGTGTAACGGCGCCGAAATAAACCTTACCGATGGTTTTGGCGATAAAATTTATCATGAAAAATTGATAAAAAACTACTCGGACATGATACCGCTGGTGGCAAAAGCGGGCTATAAAAACCTGATATGCTTTAGCGGCAGCCGCAGGGAAAAAACCGATGAAGAAGGATGGAGCAATTGTACTGAGGGCTTGAAAAAATTGACATCGCTGGCCGAAAAGCACAATGTGATATTGGTTATGGAACTGCTGAACAGCAAAATAAATCATAAAGATTACCAATGCGACAAAACCGCATGGGGCGTTGAACTGGTAAAAAGGGTTGGTTCGGAGAATTTCAAATTGCTTTATGATATTTATCACATGCAGATCGATGAGGGCGATGTGATACGTACTATTACCGATAATCACCAGTACATTACCCATTATCATACCGGCGGCATACCCGGAAGGAACGAGATAGACGAAACCCAGGAATTATATTACCCCGCTGTAATGAAAGCTATTTTGGCAACAGGCTTTAAAGGCTATGTGGCGCAGGAATTTATCCCCAAAAGGGCCGATAAAATGGCTTCGTTAAAGCAAGGTATCCTGATATGTGATGTGTGATATTCATTATTAATAATGATAAGATAAAAAACATTGCGCTATGAGATACAGGGTGTTTTTGCAGTTGCTATTTGCATTTATTTTATTGTGCGCGATGACCACCGACACTACCGAACCACAGGAAATACTGCTGTGGCCTAAAGGCGCACCGGGGTCTGAAGGAAAAACTGCACCGCAAAAAATCCGCATCACCCAACAGGGCGATATAGTGATCTCAAGCGTTCATAAACCATCCATAACGCCCTATTTACCTGCGACAGATAAAACTACTGGTGTCGCTGTAATTATAGCCCCGGGCGGCGGCCATAGCGAATTATGGATAAGCCATGAGGGCTATAGCCCGGCAAAATGGTTAAGGGACCATGGCATTGCGGCGTTCGTATTAAAATATCGCCTGGCGCGCGATACCAATTCTACTTATACCGTTGATAAGGATGAGGTGGCTGATATACACCGGGCCATAAGATTAGTACGCAGCCGTGCCAAGGAATGGGGTATTGATACCGCTAAAATAGGTGTGATGGGATTTTCAGCCGGGGGCGAACTGGCAGGACTGGCAGCCATGCGCTATACCGCCAGCGATCCTTCGGCGAAAGACCCGATAGACCGGGAAAGCGACAAGCCGAATTTCCAGGGGCTAATCTATCCCGGTAACATACAGCGGCTGACCGTAAGCGCAGCATCGCCGCCGGCATTTATTGCGGGGGGATACAAAGATAGGAAAGATATATCGGAGGGCGTTGCTGAACTTTATTTAAAATATAAAGAAGCAAATGTCCCGGCTGAATTGCATATCTACGGAAACGTGGGGCATGGATTTGGCATCAGGGCAAGCAACACAGGCGCAAATACCCATTGGCCCGAAGAGTTCGCAGTGTGGCTATCTGATATGGGGTTCATTACTAATAACCATAAATAGGCCAACTATCAACAGCGATCACTTTGCTATCAGTCGATGCCATTCAGGATGCCGCTTTAAATATGCTTGTATATATCGGCAGTATACTTTTATCTTGGATCCATTATCCTCAAGATATTTAAATGTTTTTTCAACCATAGCAGCGGCAATACCTTTTCCCTCCAGTTCTTCGGGCACTTCGGTGTGAACCAGCAGATAAACATTGTCGCGCTTTATATAATCAATAAAGGCACGCTGGCCGTCTACTATCATCTCAAAATTATGGGCAGGCTGGTTATCAACCAATGGCAGATCATCATACATATCAGGCTAAATATAAAAGATCTTAAACAAATAGTTTTTATCCCGCCCGGGAAATAGAGCTTTTAAGAATATCTTTAAATACAGAAAGGGCACCAATAAATTGGAACCCTTCCTGCAATTTTTAAAAAAACTATTGCACTAAATAATATTAAAATGACTATTCGATATCAGCAAAAAGCTTACGCGTATAATTTCTGTAAGCTTTCTTTTGAGTATTTGAAATCCCTGTCAATTTTACCTGGCCGGCATTTAAATTCAACTTTGCCTGCTTTGCGCAGGTTATAAAGTGTCCTTTTCTTACATCCAAGAAATATCATGGCCTCCTCATCAGACAGCCATTCTTCATCATCTGCAATTTTTTCTACAGCCTGCTGTTTCTTAACATACCTGTAGATCTCCCTGATCATTTCGCTTTCGGTTGGCATATTTTATTAATTGTGTTTGGAATTATTACGAAAAATTTGGTATAAGGTTTCCTGTTTTTTGATTCTGATGGCATATTTTTTAACATTTAACCTTTAATTAACGTCGTTTTAAGCCATTTTTGTTAATTTATCCGCAAATTAAACCAATAGTTTAATTTCGAGAGAAAAGTAAAAAAATTGATACTTTAATAACAGCATTATAATGCCCGAAAAGCATGATGCAGCAATCTTTTTATTTCATGCAAACTTTTTATTACACGCGTTATTAATACATTATGGATGAAATAATCACTGTAACCGTAAGGTTGCGCAGAAAAAAGGGATTACCCGCAGGAGAGATATTGTCAAGAGAGATATATGCGAGGGATTATGCGGCCTCACAGGCAGATATAGAACAAGTGGAGGCCTTTGCACATAGTTATTTGTTGACTACCGTAGAGGCTGACCTGGGTCGCCGGAGCGTGATATTGAGAGGCAAATTAAACGACTTTGAAAAAGCCTTTAATACCACTTTAAAAAGCAGCAACACTTTTAGGGCCTTGACAGCCGATGCCAGTGTGCCCGACCATCTTAAGGATATAATTGTTGGTGTATTCGGGTTGGATAACCGGCCGATAGCACGGCCAATGTTCCAAATTTCGCACGCTGCTTCGCCGCAGGCCTTTACTGCCGACCAATTGGCTAAAATTTATGGGTTTCCTTCGGGTGTTACCGGCAAGGGCCAATGCATTGGGATAATTGAACTTGGCGGCGGTTTCAGGCCGGCTGATATCAGCAATTATTTTAAGGGCCTGGGCATTCCCGCGCCATCTGTTAAAGCCATAGCCGTTGATGATGGACAAAACAGCCCCACCACACCTGACGGTGCAGACGGCGAAGTGATGCTGGATATTGAAGTTGCAGGCGCTGTAGCTCCGGATGCAACTATAGCCGTATATTTTGCGCCGAATACCGACCAGGGATTTTTGGATGCTATAACTAAAGCTATACATGACACGGTTAACAAACCGTCTGTCGTTTCCATCAGCTGGGGCTCGGCCGAGATGAACTGGACGCAACAGGCATTGGATAACTTTAATGAAGCATTTAAAACAGCCGCCTCGCTTGGTGTAACTATTTGTGTGGCAGCGGGCGACAGTGGATCGAGAGATGGTGAAACTGATGGTAAGGTACATGTGGATTTCCCGGCATCGAGCCCTTACGCGCTGGCTTGCGGTGGTACTAAGCTTGAAGTAAGCAACAATACCATTACGGGTGAAACCGTATGGAACGAATCAAATGATTCGGCATCGGGAGGTGGGGTGAGCAGTTATTTTCCATTGCCCGATTACCAGGCAAACGCCAATGTGCCGCCCGAAATCGACACACAATTTAAAGGTCGCGGCGTGCCCGATGTAGCCGCCGATGCCGACCCCGATACAGGCTATAAGGTTCTGGTCGACGGTCAGCAAATGGTAATAGGCGGCACGAGTGCCGTAGCGCCGTTAATGGCCGGGCTAATTGCATTGTTGAATGAACAAAACAACAAACCTTCGGGCTTCATACATCCAACAATATATGCCGATCCTGGTCTGTGCCGCGATATTACCAGCGGCGATAACAAAACCACATCTGTCGGCACGGGCTATACTGCAGGGCCGGGTTGGGATGCCTGTTCGGGCTTGGGGGTATTATCAAAATTAAAATAGCTATCAGCTTGTAAATCAAAATATAACCCATATGTATTATTTGCTGAGTTTAATAAATTCACTAAATTTAAAATGATTTTAAAAGATCATTTCTTCTGCTTATACGCCCTTTAGTATTTATTTAACCATAATTTATATATGGACGTACTACCAGTTTGGTTACAATGGGCTGTATCATTTGCTACAGTGCTATCTTCGATAGGCGTTTTAGTAGCGCTTGTGCAGTTAAGAATATCGAGCAAGCAATTCGACAGGCAACTTAAACTCACCGAACGGCAATTTAAACTAACCAACCAGGGTTACTTACAATGTGTTATAAACCAGGATTTTTATACTACCAAAGATGAGCCAGCAACGCAGCAGGATCTTATGGATCCCGCTACGTTGTATTGGTTCCTGTTCCCTGTCGCGCAGCTTGAAAATGTCGGCAATTTGCCGATACAATTTTTCATCGATCACTTTACGGTATTTTTTAACGGTACCGAGGTCTATCACACACCCGACGAGATATTAAAACGGACAGAAAACATTATTTATCCCAAACAAAACCTGCCTTTTATGCTAGGGAGAATATTTTTCAGCGATCAGCAGGCAACTCTTACTTTACAGCAGATCCAGGATTTGAAAATAACCTGTAAAATATTGGTTACTTATAATGACTATAATGATACGACTAAAAAAACTGTTAACCGGGAACTGGAATTGTCGGGGGTTTTTCTTATCGGCAAACAAATACATGACTCTTTACCCCTGCTCCAGTAACAAAAACATAAAACCATGAGCGATACACCAAAAACAACACCCAATAATTCAGAACATGAAAGAGCAGTTTTTGTTGAACAATGGCAAACGGGCTTGCATATAAGACACCTGGCGCATAGCTGGTGTTTTTCAATTTATAAGTCGAAAGACAGGACCATTGGCCTTACTGCGACTATTTTAGCCGCACTGGTATCAACCGCCGTTATTGTTTCATTTACAAAATCGGGGAATATCACTTTGCAGGCCATAGCCGGCAGCTTTAGCGTATTGGCCACGCTGTTTGCCGCCGCCAATACTTTTTTAAAATATGGCGAATTAGCTGCAAAACATGAACTCGCGGCATCATCATTCGGGCAATTAAGGCGCGAACTTGAACTATCTGAATGCTGGGACGGCGAGCTTACTAAAGCATTTTTGGAACAGATAATGAAGAAATGGGCGGATCTGGAGAAAGCTTCGCCGGATATACCTAATGTTATTTACAAAAAAGCCCAAGCCTCGGTTGAAGGGAATAGATCTTAGCTTATGGCCAATACTACTAATGATGTAAAACAGATCATTCTTGATGTATCGCAATTAGGCGGCACCGTTGACAATTTGAGTAATGATAGCTCACTTGACGATCTGAATTTTAACAATAACATGTGCAGCGACTTGTGCAGCAGGCTGAATGATTACCTGCAGCAACAGGGAAGCGCCAATACTATAAGCAGCAGTGATGTAACGAGCGACCTTAGCGTTCAGCAGATCATTGACATGGTTAACCAAAAGCTATGATATGAGAAAAATAGTATGCTGTGTGCTTTTTATGTTTTTGGCGATGAGTGCTTTTTGCCAGAAAAAAGATACTACACTATTCAGTCGTTTCCAGTTAAGGCAAACTTTTGGCAACAGTGACGGCACATCCTCGCCTGCTGAATTGCAACTCACACTGCCCGGCAGCGGTAAAGACAGTTGGCTGATAGACGCGGCTGTTGCATTAAGGATAGACCCACTCAGTGGTGATGATGGCAATTCGAAAATTGTTGCCGAATACCACCGTAATACCACGCTTGATGAACCACAAAACAACTACCAGTTTGGTTACAATTATCAATACTTAAAACCTAATGATAGATTAAGCATTGCCATAAACAGCAACCTGAAATATGTAAGGGATGTTATAGATACCAGTAACTCTATTGCACTTACACTCAATTTCAGCCCTTACCTTGCAGGGCTTCACCGGCTTGACCTTGGACGAAACGCATACCTGGACAATAAACGCTATACTTATTCGCTCACACCATATGTGGAATTACAATACCAGCGTCTGTTTGCAGCTACAAGTGCTGTAAAAAATGGCGACATCCTGCGCCCGGTGGTGAATATTTCGGGCAGTTTTGCGTTGAACCGCGCAGCAACGGACAAGAAAATAATTAAGCCTTCAAAACTACTTGAATTTTGCTATGGATACAGTGCCCGGTACGCAGTAGTAAATACCAGTACCGATGAGCGTTTTACAAAATTATTTAAGGCTGGGTTGAATTATTATCTGATAGATACCAAATCGATCTCCATATCACTGGGCGCAAATTACAACCTGGGATCCGACCCACTTAACGGACTTGCTGACCAAAATTTCTGGCAATTCGCTCTTCAGGCACAAATTTAAAACCGACCTACTTATCGATCTATTTTGAAAGCGGCAACCTGCCTTATATCTTTTGAAGATGAGGCGGCCATTATTTTGTATTCACCGGGTTCTGTTATCCATTTACTTCGTCCATCATCAAAATAGGCCAAACTATTTACATCGATATTTAACAATACTGTTGATGAACTGCCGGGAGCCAATGAAATTTTCTTAAATGCTTTCAATTCCTTTTCAGGTCGTAATACGGCAGAATTAACTTTGCTTACATACAGTTGGATAATTTCTTTACCTGTTACGTTGCCGGTATTTTTAACGTTAACGCTTACTTTTATTTTATCACCAGGTTTATATTGTTTTTTATCGGTACCAAGCCCTGAATATGCAAAAGTGGTGTAGGATAATCCATAACCAAAGCAATATAATGGCTCTATCTTTTTAGTATCGTACCAGCGGTAGCCTACTAGTATACCCTCTTTATAATTGGTTTCCAGGTTTTCGCCCGGGTAAGTATTTAGCGCAAATGCAGGCGAATCATGTAAAGAAACCGGGAATGTGAATGGTAATTTACCTGAAGGATCAATTACACCTTTTAATACATCGGCCAATGCATTACCGGCTTCAGAACCATTAAACCACGACCAAATGATGGTATGATTCGCCTCTTTTATTTTACCCAGATCGTACGGCGCACCCGCCATTATCACGATAATGATATTTGGATTGGCAGCGGTAACTGCATCGACCAATGCCTGTTCCCCAAAGGGGAGGTCAAGGTTTTTACGATCGTGCCCCTCGCTTTCATATTCACGGTTGGAACCGATACACAAAATGGCAATATCCGTAGTTTTTGCAAGGGCTACGGCATCATCTATCAAGTGCTGATCAGGGATTGAAGAACCGGCGTTTTGCTCATCGGTATTAGTGGCTAAATAATTAGCTTTGTAGCCTTGTGCAAATTTTATATCAGCGATTTTACTAAACCTCGACTTGATACCTGCCAACGCTGTAACTTCATATTTAGCTTTTACACCTGCACCATAGCCGCCCGAAGCAAAGGTGTGGGTAGCGTTATCGCCAATTACGGCTATGCTTTTAATTTTAGTGGTATTCAAAGGCAGTAAATGTGCGTCATTCCTTAACAGTACGATAGACTCCGAGGCAATTTCATAAGCGGCTTTGCTGTGTGCCGGGGTGGCTATACTTCCTTTGGGATGATCCTGGCTCATAGATGTATGATACATCAACCATAATATCCTTCGCACTTTATCATCAATTGTTTTTTCTGAAACCTGGCCCGCTTTTACCGCGGCAAGCAAAGGGTCGGCAAAATACCATTTATCATATGGGCCACTCGATCCCATTTCAATATCAAGCCCGGCATTTGCAGCAGCAACGGTATGGTGAGTGCCACCCCAATCGGACATAACAACGCCTTTAAAGCCCCACTCCTTTTTCAATACTTTATTAAGTAAGAGATCATTCTCCGAACACCAATAGCCATTTAGCTTATTATAGGCCGACATAACGGTGTAAGCATTACCTTGTTGCACGGCCGCTTTAAAGGCGGGGAAATAAATTTCGCGCAATGCCCGTTCGTCAACTATGGCATTTACAGTGCTGCGATCAGCTTCCTGGTTATTTGCCGCGAAATGTTTGATACAGGCCGCCACATGCCGGCTTTGGATGCCCTTAACCGCCTGCACGGCCAATTGCGCGTTCAGATACGGATCTTCTGAATAATACTCGTAGGTGCGCCCGCAAAGCGGCATACGGCAGATATTGAATGCAGGGGCAAGCATTACATCCTTTTTACGGGCATTTGCTTCTTCGCCCAAAACCACGCCGTATTTATTGGCCATGGCAGGGTTCCAGGTAGCTGCTATGGCTGAACCGTTGGGAAGAAAGGTAGCCGAATCGGTTGTCCAGTTGGCGGAGTTCCAGTCAAAGCGTTTTATTTCTTCGCGAACGCCCAACGGCCCATCGTCACAGGTTAGCTCGGGGATGCCCAAACGCTTTACACCACCCGAGGAAAACAAGGCATTGCCATGTAGCATCCCTATTTTTTCGTCAAGCGTCATTTTTTTTATAATGCTGCTGATCTTGACTTGCAGCGCGGCTTCATTTTTATTTTGTGCCGAAGCGTTCAGTATTAAAAATACAGCAGCACAGGCTATTATATATTTTGCAGATGTGAGTTTCATTTTTTAGTTTGATCTATTTGTCAACCGAAGCAACGGCAGCAGGCATAGCTGCCGGGACGGCATCAATTTTTAATTCGTTTTTCTTTAAGCCGGGCGATGTTGCCGTTAGCACTATCTGCCCCGGTTGGCCGGTTGACTGTATAATGACTTCGGCAAGGCCATTAAACAGTTTGCGTTTCCATTGAGCCGCTGGAACTATCACTTGTATTACACCGGGGATAGTATTGTTATAATCCCAGCTGTACTTTTTTATAAATGGCACTGCAAATATGGCAATGTTGTTTTTGCCGGGATGGAGCATATTTTGACGGATACTGAATTCCTTCCCGGTTTTTGTATCGATACTGTTTTGCACTACAAGCTGCCCGCTGATAAAACAGACGTCTCCGTAATAAAAGTACAGGTGAACGATAAAAATGGCTTGGCAGTGCCAACTGCCGATAACCAGGTAGCCTTTACTATCCAGGGGCCGGGTAAGATAATCGGTGTAGGTAATGGCAGCGAAACATCGCTTGAGCCGGAACAGTATTTAGAAACGGTTAGCACCATCGATATCGAGAACCTGAAAGAAAAGCTGGTTCAAAACGTAGAAGATGGCCCCGAAATAGCCGCAGATCTCAATAAAGCTGATTGGGAACCCGCCTTTAAAACCCCGCGT
>Ga0207019_1014_pt1 | contig 52058 bp, 42 predicted proteins | sample Alteio_BWMinCont_50_FD_153483 | JGI IMG/M metagenome (GOLD analysis project Ga0207019, IMG submission 153483) | Enriched cells from forest soil in Barre Woods Harvard Forest LTER site, Petersham, Massachusetts, United States -... | ecosystem: Environmental > Terrestrial > Soil > Temperate forest >...
TCGCCAGGGCGATACTTTTTCTGCCATGCGGCAAAGACAATAAACCAGTTTTGCAATTAACAGCCATTACTATTCTGCCCAAACAATATCCGATCTTATAAATTTATTTAATTAATAATAAATAAACTCACCCTGGCATAAAACAACCAAAATATTGCGGTATTTTTGCGCAAAATAAAAAGCCTTAACTAATTAAATGCGTTTTATATTGTGCCTTCTTCTTTTGCTGAGTGGCTTCTCCGGGGCATATGCTTTCACCAGGAGTATTCCCGCGAAGCAGGATTCATTAACAACGGCAGGGGCGCGGCACAACGATAGCATAACAACCCGCCCGCAACACATGGCTTTTTTAGATTCAGTTGCGCAAGCCAGCGCACAACGGGACAAATTTGTAGCCGATTCAGTAGCCACCATGTTCATAATGCCCGATCCTAACCGGCCCAACGAGCTTGTTCAGTATCTGTTTAGCAATGCGTTGTACAAAGGCTACAATTTTTTAGATATCCCCTTCAATCCCAAAAAAAAGACCGGCGAGGGCCATGTCCGCAAAAGCCGCGACCCATGGGTGATCATAATGATAGCCGCCTTATTAATATACACTGCGCTGCTCAATATTACCCTGGGGCCCGATATTAAAGGCGTATTTCAATCGTTCTACAGCAAGCGCGCCCAGTTCGATAAGGAGGAACGGCGCATTAACCCATGGGCTTTTATCGGCTTATTTTTGTTGTTCGCATCAACCTTCGGTCTGTTTTTGTACCAGTTGGCGGGATATAAAAATGTTTACTATAACATAAGCGGGGTGCAGCTATTTACCGCCATGGCGCTTATTATCATCACGCTGTTCTCGTTAAAATTCCTGGTGCTGAAAATAATTGGCTTCTTATTTGATATTGATGGCGTAGTAAGCGAATACGTTACCACATTGTACCTAACCTATTTTAATATAGCGTTTGTGTTTTTGCCGGTTGTGGTTTGTTTTAGCTTATTGGCGGCTCAGTTTATCCCCTGGTTATTGGCAATGGCATTGATTTTAATAGTGGTAATTTTTGTTTGGATATACCTGCGCAGCAGCGTGAGTATTATTTCTAATTTTCGATTTCACAAATTTTATTTATTTATCTATCTTTGTGCCCTCGAAATTTGCCCTATTTTGATTTTGATTAAAGTACTTAATTTATAAAATTCAGGCAGTTATAGAAAGTGATTTTGGAAGAAAGAAACAAAAAGGTTAAGAGTATATTGGTAACATTACCAAAACCAGAGAACGATAAGAATCCGTATGCTGAGCTGGCTAAAAAGCTTAATCTGAAAATTGATTTCAGGGCGTTTATACACGTCGAAGGCGTTCCGGCCAAGGATTTTCGTAAAGAGAAAATAAACCTGGTTGACTTTACCGCAGTTATATTTACCAGCCGTAATTCAGCCGATCATTTTTTCCGCATTTGCGAGGAAATGCGCTTTGAGGTGCCGGTAGAAATGAAATATTTTTGCCTGAGCGAAACCATAGCGCTTTACCTTCAAAAATATATACAGTACCGCAAACGCAAGATATTTTTTGGCAAACAAACCGCTGCCGACCTGGCCGAAGTGCTAAAAAAACATTCAGGCGAAAAGTTCCTATACCCATGCTCAGACGTGGCGGCCGAGGAAACCCAGAAGTTTTTGTTAGAGAATGGTTACAATTTTACCCCTGCCGTACTTTTCCGTACGGTTTGCAGCGATCTATCAGACCTTGCCGAAGTATTTTATGATGTAATTGCTTTTTTCAGCCCATCCAGCATACAGTCACTGTATAAAAATTTCCCCGATTTCAAACAAAACAATACCCGAATTGCCGCATTTGGGGCAACAACTCACAAGGCGGTTCTTGAGTCGGGTTTGATTTTAGACATTCCTGCCCCCACTCCGCAGGCCCCCTCCATGACCATGGCTATTGAACAGTATGTAAAACAGGTAAATAAGTAAAATATTTAACCCTGTTGCAACTTTTTTTATTGCTTTTACGTTAAATGGCTTATTAATTGCCTCTTATTGCGGGTAATTAATATTAAGTGATTTAAAATAGCGTTATATTTGATTATCGTGCTATAATACAGCGAGTTAATTACCTTGTTAAGTTAGCTGATGACAAAAAAAGTATATTTAAGCTTTTGCTTCATCAATAATTTAATATATTCGGGCATTGCATTACGTTATCTTTAATATGACTAAATTTTTGAAATTTTTATGAAGCAGATATACTCTTTCGTAGTAATTATTGGTTTACTGGCAATATTAAGCAGTTGCCGCACAGGCGGCGGTGGCGAATTGACCGGTGTTCCGCAAAAAAACTTCAGAGCCGAGGTGCCTTACGGGATGGTTTACATACCCGGTGGGTCGTTTTTAATGGGGCAAACCGACCAGGATGTCACCTTTTCGCAAATTGCGCAAACAAAACAGGTTACTGTTGGCCCATTCTTTATGGATCAAACCGAAATAACCAATAGTCAATACAAACAATTCGTTTTTTGGGTGCGCGATTCCATTGCCATCACCAATTACCTGAACGATCAAAAATATTATCTTAAGCCTGGAAAAGGTGAGCGCACAGGTGGCAAAAAATACATTAACTGGGCTTATGTAAGCAAATACCCTGTGTGGAGTGCTAAAAAAGGCGCTTCGGCAAACGGTTCAAAGCTTGATGGTATGTACTACCAGGGCGATGACCGCGTGTTCGACCGTAACGAAATTGATGTTCGCCTGTTAAAATATAACTACGCTTTAATGTCATTACGCGAAGCGGCCGATTATCATATGGATAAAACCAAAAGGCGTTCAGACTTTATTTTGCGCGATACCGTACCTGTTTATCCCGATACATTGGTTTGGCTGAGCGATTTTTCGTATGCTGCCAATGAGCCTATGGTACAAGGTTATTTTTCACACCCTGCATTCAGAAACTATCCTGTTGTTGGTGTAACCTGGCGCCAGGCACGTGCATTTAATATGTGGCGCACACGCTTAAACGAAAGCTACAAATACGCTCACCGTTTACCCCCGCGCTTGCCTTATAGTTTGCCTACCGAAGCTGAATTTGAATATGCGGCTCGTGGTGGCAGGATAGGTACCGATTACCCTTGGGGCGGCCCCTACATTAAAAATGCAAAAGGCTGTTTGCTGGCCAACTTTAAACCCGGCCGTGGTAATTATACCGATGACGGCGGTGCTTATACTGTAAATGTAAAATCTTATTTCCCTAATGATTTTGGGCTATATAATATGGCTGGCAACGTTGCCGAATGGACATCATCAGCATTCGACGAATCAGCATCGACATTTGTTAGCGACATTGCGCCAACCTTTGAGCGCGAAGCCAAAGCTAACGACCCTGAAGTGCTTAAACGCAAGGTTGTAAAAGGCGGCTCATGGAAAGATGTGGGCTATTTCCTTCAAAACTCAACCCGTACCTACGAGTACCAGGATACTGCAAAATCATATATCGGCTTCCGTTGTGTAACCCACTTCCTTGGCCGCGATATAAAAGATAAACGATAAACTCAAAAATTACTAAAACTAACAAAACATCTTTTTTCAAAAAACACTATGGCCGGTAAAAAACAACCTTACGGAATAAATAACGTAGTATCTTGGGGTGCTACAGTGGTTATTATAGGACTACTTTTTAAAATTCAACACTGGCCTTATGGTGGTTTCTTTATATCACTGGGCCTTGGCATGGAAGCCTTTCTGTTCCTTATACTGGGTTTCCAGCGTGATAGTACTGAGCTTGACTGGACAAGGGCTTATCCTGAGCTTCATGATGATTATAAAGGTGAATTGCCAACGGCATCATCAAAAGGTATTGGCAGCGGTAATTTCTCAAGCACAGCAGCTTTAGATAAAATGATGGAAGAAGCGAAAATAGGCCCCGAGCTTATCCGCAGCCTGGGCGATGGCCTGCGCAACTTTGGCGATAAGGTAAACGCTATATCAAGGGTTACCGACGCCGGCGAAGCTACCGTTCATTTCACAGAAAAAATAAAATCAGCAACTGCCAGCTATGATAATCTTAGCGCAGCATTTGCAAAAGCATCGGCCAATTTAGCCGAGGTAGCCGGATCGAACGTTGATTCAAAAAGCTATCATGAACAAATAACCCTAATGTCAAAAAATCTTTCGGCTTTAAATGCGGTGTATGAACTTGAATTACAAGATTCAAATAACCATTTAAAATCAATGAGCAAGTTTTATAAAGACATGGAGCTTACCTTGCAAAACTTCAATGAATCGGTTGACGGTTCGCAACAATTTAAAGTGGAAGTTGGCAAGTTAGCTAAGAATTTAACCTCATTGAACGCTGTATATGGCAATATGCTATCGGCAATGAGCCAGCCACGTCCATTATAATAATTAATTAGTTTAATACAGAACTTAAAATAACATAACAAGCACATGGCTGGAGGTAAACAAACCCCAAGACAGCGAATGATGGGTATATTGTATCTGGTTCTTTTGGGCCTGATAGCACTTGATGTACCCGATAGTTTGCTGGATGCGTTTAAACATATAAGTGATAGCTTATCGGCTTCAAAAACTAATGTTGAAACCGGTATTGACCAAACATTTAAAACTTTTGAAGCTACCAAACTAAAGGAACAGCCTGTTAGGGCACAACCTATATATGACAAAGCACAAAAAGCAAAGAAATTGGCCGATGACCTGAATGCATATGTAGAAACCATAAAAGAGAAATTCAAGTCTGAAACAGGTGGCATGGATGCAGCAACCGGCGATTACAATGGCCGTGCAGACCTGGATGTATCAGTGCGTATAATGATCCAGAATGGTAAAGGTGAAGCTTATATTATCCACAAAAAAATTGACGATACTAAAGCCGCGATGCTTGGCTTGCTGAATGCGAAGGAAAGACAAGGTGTTGATCTTTCTTTAGATGCCCAAGCGCCAAAGCCTGTAGCAGGTTTCCCTGATAAAGATTGGGAAAATGCTAACTTTGGCGAAGGCATACCAATGGCTGCTGCTATGACAGCCTTGATAAAAATACAATCGGACACCAAAAATGCCGAGAACGAAGTAGTTAAAAAGATATTAGGCGAAGTTGACCAGGCTGTAGTAAACCTTGACCAATTTACCGCTGTAGCTGTAGCACCTACAAGCTATGTAATTGCAGGCCAGCCTTACACTGCACAGGTATTTTTAACAGCATCCGATTCAAAATCAAACCCCGATATTTCTGTTAGCGGCTCTAGACTTCCGGTAAGCGGTGGTAAAGGCACCTATTCGGTATCTACAAGTGCCGAGGGTATAAAAACCTGGCAAGGAACCATAACTGTAAAGCAAAATGATGGTACACTTAAAACTTATACTACACCGGTACAAACTTACCAGGTAGCAAGGCCATCGGCTGTTGTATCACCCGAAAAAATGAATGTGCTATACATAGGCGTACCTAACCCATTAGCCGTTTCTGCACCGGGTATACCTGCTGAAAAATTGCACCTGAGCATGAGCAGCGGATCGCTAAGCCAGGATAAACCGGGACATTATATAGGCAGGGTTACTACCGTAGGCACCGCTACAGTTTCAGTATCGGGCGAAATTGCACCGGGCAAAACAGTTAATTTAGGTTCAACTTTATTCCGTGTAAAACGTATCCCCGACCCTAAATTTCAGTTTGCCGGTAAAAGCGGCGGTACTACCAGTGCCGCGAACGTAAGGGCGCAGGACTATGTATTTGCCAAACTGGAGAACTTTGAGTTCGACGCTAAATTTAATGTAACACACTTTACCTTAATGGTAATAAAGCCGCGCCAGGACCCTTTAATTAAAACCGGCAACGGAAATACATTAACGGGCGACATGCACGCAGCACTTGGCTCGGTAACTCCGGGTACTACCATTGTATTTAAAGATATTAACGCGGTTGGCCCCGATGGATCGACCCGTTACCTTGACCCGATCGTTATAAATGCAAATTAGAAGGATTATGAAGACGAAAATTTTGCTGATTGTACTTTCCTTAGCATGCACTACTGGTTTTGCACAGTCTAAAAAGAAAAAAACTACAAGAAAGAAAGCGCCTGCTACTACGAAGCAAACGCCACCGCAACCACAAAGTACCGCCTTAAATGCGGCGCAGCCTGATACCAGCAAAAGGCAGGTTGTATTAAAGCCTTTCGACAGGCCGCTTGATGGTTATTACAAAAAGACCAACATTTTAAGCGCGACCGTTACGCCTTACCCCTCGCTGCGCGAGGCCGACGTAGCTTACGCCAAACGTGTATGGCGCGAAATTGACCTGCGCGAAAAAATGAACCAGTACCTGGCATCGCCAAAAGCTAGGTTGATAGATGTTTTACTATCATCAATTATGGCGGGCGAGCTAACTGCTTATGACGCAAACAACGACCCTGTAAACGACCCTGATGGCGATAGCTTTGCAAAACCGCTTACACCATCCGAAGCATACGGCAGGCTAGTGGATAGCGCGGTTGTTGAAAAACAGGACATTAATGGCAACTCGGTACGTAGTAAAGTAGCCGGCATATTAAGCCCCGACAGCATAGTAAAATTCCGTATCAAAGAAGACTGGATATTCGACAAACAGCGTTCAGTTTTTGAACCACGCATTATCGGTATAGCCCCCATGGTAAGATCAACCGCAGGTGGCGCCGAACTTGATTACTACCCTGCATTCTGGATATATTTCCCTGATGCGCGCCATGTATTAGCTGTTAAAGAAGTAGTAAACAAAAACAGCGATGCAACCGGCCTAAGCTTCGACGATGTGTTCATGAAACGCATATTTACCAGCTACATTGTAAAAGTATCTAACGATAAAGACGAGCGTATAAAAGATTATGCACAAGGCATAGACAAACTATACGAATCAGAAAAGATCAAAAAAGGTTTGATGGACTGGGAATTGAATTTGTGGCAATATTAAAAGTCAAAATTCAAAAGTCAAAAGTCAAAAACTTTTTTTAAAACTTAATATAAAAGCTCTGGAAATTCCGGGGCTTTTTGCTTTAATGGCCTTTTGAATTTTTACTTTTGACTTGCTGAAAAATACTCCAAGATCGCCTTCGCCTGCTTAGTATTAACTATTTCAAGCAATTCCTCCTCAGTAGCTTCCCGTATCTTTTTAACGGATCTGAAGTATTTTAACAGCTTGCCCGATGTCGTTTTGCCAATACCATCAATAAGGTCAAGCTCAGTTACAAGTGTGCCCTTATCGCGTATTTTGCGGTGGAAGGTAATGCCGAAACGGTGCGCCTCATCGCGCAGCTGCTGTATCACTTTTAGTGTCTCTGAGCGTTTATCAAGATATAATGGGTATTGGTCACCGGGATAATAAAGCTCCTCCAGGCGTTTGGCAATACCAATAACGGTCATTTGTTTTTCAATACCCAACAGCTTTAAGCTTTTCATGGCCGATGACAATTGCCCCTTGCCCCCATCGATAATAATAAGCTGCGGCAACTCGGCGCCTTCATCCAGCATGCGGCGGTAACGTCGGTGTACAGCTTCCTCCATCGTGGCAAAATCATCAGGGCCGACAACTGTTTTCACATTAAAGTGCCGGTAATCCTTTTTCGATGGCTTGCCATCCCTAAAAACCACTATGGCCGAAACCGGGTATTTACCCTGAAAGTTAGAGTTATCAAAACACTCGATATGCCGCGGTAATTGGTTCATGCGCAGGTCCTTCATCATTTGGGTTAGCAAACGGTCGGTACGGATATCGGGGTTTAGTTTTTCATACTGGTCTATCTTTTCCTTTTTAAAGAACAGCACATTCTTTTGCGACAGGTCGAGCAGTTTCTTTTTCTCGCCCAATTTAGGCACGGTAAATTTTATGGTCGAACTATCCTCCACATCTATCTTAAAAGGTACTATAACCTCCTTTGAATGACTATTATAACGGCTCCTGAACTCAGATATAGCCAATGTCAGCAGTTCCTCGTCGCTCTCATCAAGGCGCTTTTTAAGCTCGATGGTTTGCGTTTGGATAATAGTGCCGTTCATTATCTTTAAAAAGTTAACAAAGGCATATTTTTCTTCGGATGCGATGCTGAACACATCAATATCGGTGATCGACGAGTTTACCACGGTCGACTTGCTCTGGTAGTTTTCCAACAGCTCAAATTTACGCTTCAGGCGATGGGCTACTTCATAATTCATTTCGGTTACCGCCGCATCCATATCCTTTTTAAGCTCGCGCAGCACCCCTCCTATTTTTCCGTTCAGCACATCGGTTATTTCACCAATGTTGTAGTCATAATCTGCCTCGGTCTGGAAATCCTGGCATGGGCCCTTGCAGTTGCCCAACTGATATTCAAGGCATACCTTAAACTTACCTTTCTCAATATTTTGCCGGGTAAGCGCCAGGTTACAGGTACGCAGCGGGTAGGTTTCCTTTATCAGCTCGAGGATATTGTGCATCATGCTTACTGACGCATAGGGCCCCAGGTATTTGGAACCATCGCGTATAATGCGGCGTGTCCAGAATATGCGGGGGTAATTCTCGTTTTTTATAATGATCCAGGGATAGGTTTTATCATCCTTTAGCATTACGTTATACCGCGGCTGATGCTTCTTTATCAGGCTGTTTTCCAAAAGCCAGGCATCAACCTCGGTATCAACAATAGTAAAAGTAATGTTGTTTATTTTCGATACCAGCACCCTGGTCTTACCATTTACATTAGGGTTGTTAAAGTACGAGGTAACACGGTTACGCAGATCCTTAGCCTTACCTATATATATGAGCTCCTTTTCCTTATCCCAAAACTGGTATATCCCCGGTTTATGGGGCACATTTTTGAGAGCGGCTCTGTAATCAAATTGGTTCATTAGTTCACTGGTTCATTAGTTCATTGGTCCGATCTGTTGGCAGACTTATTTAAAGGCTGTTTACCGATAAACTTTAGATAAGCGTTTAATTTCAAATGGATAATTTGAAGTTTTTCAAATAATATATCAAATTGACCTTCGCTTATAAGATCGCGGTTTTTAGCTTTCTTTAACCAACCCTTCGTTTCGATGATCGAACCCCTGCTGAAATAACAAAAGTTCCTGTTTTCTTTATAGTGATACCTCCCATAGCCCTCAGCTATATTGGCTGAAATAGAATCTGCCGAACGTGCTACTTGTTTTCCAATAGTATCTTTAGCAAAATACCCCCATTCCATAACTAGAAACCAGATCTCATCACCAAAGCTTTCGGCTAATTGGTAAACTTCTAAATCCTCAAGACTATAATAGCTCATGGTAAATTATATCCTGCTAAAATATTGAATGTTGCACCAATGAACCAGTGAACTAATGAACACTATTAAAACTCCAGCTTCTTATCCACCTCATTCGTCCCTTTCGCCTGCTGATTGTATTGGTTACAATCAAGGGTAATGCTCACGCCTCCTTTCGGCGGATCGAAATCTACATTCTTTTTTATACCCAGGGATGAATTAGCGTACACCTTTTGCATATAAAGCGCGAATATAGGTAAAGCGGTATTGGCCCCCTCGCCCAACCTTTCGGTGCGGAAGTGTATATCGGGGTCTTCGCAGCCTGTCCAAACTCCGGTTACCAGTTGTGGTGTCATGCCTATAAACCAACCATCGGAATTATCATTCGGTGTACCGGTTTTGCCGGCAATGGGGTTATAAAGGTGATAGGTGAAACCCATACGGGCACCTGTGCCATCGGTAATAACGGCTTTCATCATATCCGTCATCACATAGGCGGTTTGTTCGTTCATGGCTTGTTTTACCTGGGTATGGTTAGTGTACAGCACGTTGCCATGCCTATCCTCTATTCGCACTAAAAACGTGGGTTGTGTCCATATACCATGATTGGCAAATACACAGTACGCCCCCGTCATATCATAAACCGAGGCATCAAAACTACCCAGGCATATTGATGGATAAGGCGGCACATCGGTAGTGATCCCCATTTTCTTTGTCAACTCAACAACAGGCACCGGCGTAACCAGTTTCATTACGTGGGCGGTTATCCAGTTTTGCGAATGGGCCAAAGCTTCGCGTAGTGTCAGCATGCCGGGTATGGTTTCCGTTTTTCCCGAGCGCGGGCACCACGGCGGACTGCCGGGGTAACGTATGGTATCGGGCACATTGTTCACTTCCATACATGGCGAAAAACCGTTATCAATAGCTACTGCATAAGTGAATGGTTTAGCGGTAGAGCCTACCTGCCTTGCACCATCCATCACCTGGTCGTACTGAAAATGTTCAAAGTTTATGCCGCCTACCCATGCTTTTATTTCGCCGGTCGTCGGATCCATGCTCATCAGCGAATTGCGCAGCAGCAGCTTACAATACACAATGGAATCGATAGGCTTCATCACCGTATCAATATCGCCGCGCCAGGTAAACAGGTTCACGGTATCGGGCGTATTAAAGTTTTCCTTTATCTCATCGTCCGACTTGCCTTCCAGTTTCAATTCTTTATACCTGTCGCTGCGGCGCATGCCTTCATCAAGCAACAATTTATAGTTATGTATCTCGCGCCAAAGGCTGTGGCCGCGCCAGTGATCGTTAAACTGTGCCTGCAACTTGCGCATATACTCGCGCTGTGATTCTTCGGCATACCCCTGCATAGTGGCATCAATAGTGGTATATATTTTAAGGCCATCGCGGTCAAGGTCATATGGCGTACCATCGGGTTTGGCTATGTTTTTATCAACCAGTATTTTTTGCACCTGCTTTTTAAGTACCGCCCTAAAATATTGGGCAAGGCCTTCATTATGGTCTATGCGTTGAAAGTCAAGGTTCAACGGTTGTTCTTTCAATTCATCAACCTGCCCGCTGGTTAAATAGCCTTCTTTTTGCATACGCTCCAATACCAGGTTGCGGCGACCTATGGCATTTTTAGGATGCCTTATGGGGGAATATAAGCTCGGCGCGTTCAGCATACCTACCAGCAAGGCGGCCTGATCGGCGTTAAGTTTATCTGGTGTGGTATTAAAATAAGTACGCGCGGCTGATTTTATTCCATAAGTATTATATGCCCCGAAATTCACCGTGTTCAAATACATGGTTAATATCTCCTGTTTCGTGTAGTGGCGCTCCAACCGAACAGATATGATAAGTTCCTTAAGCTTTTGGGTGATGCGCACAAACGGGTTATGGCTGCCACCACCGTTAAACAAGTTTTTTGCCAATTGCTGCGTAATGGTGCTCCCGCCCTGGTGACTGCCCACCAGGTTATAAAAAACTATACTAATGGAACGCTGGAAATCAATACCCGAATGATCATAAAAACGGTTATCCTCGGTTGCTACAAGGGCGTTCACCACATAGGGCGATAGCTGCTTGTACGTTACGCTTGAGCGGTTTTCTACATAATAGGTACCCAGTATTTGTTTATCAGACGATATAATCTCCGATGCCTGGTTGCTTTTGGGGTTCTCCAGGTCGCGGAATGGGGGTAGCGGGCCAAACAGATCAAATGCCGTAAGTGTTATCAGCAATATAAAAAACGCCACACAACCAATAGCGAGTTTCCATACCCGCCAGTTGTATTGCTTTATTTCCTGTTGCGAAAGTTTAACTTCCTTTTTTTGCATGTTAGTAGTTGTTCTGGTAGAAGTCGATATAACTATCCAATAATTTTTTGCTGGTTAATTTATCAAGATTTTGGCTCGTTATTATAAAAAAGGTGTATTTATCCTTTGGCAAGGTCATAATTTCGGGCATAAGCGGAATTATGGCCCTTGCATACGCCTTAACCGAAGCCAAACTGTAAAACCGGCCCACAAATATAAGGCGGTTATCGTTACCTACATCCATTAATTGATGTTTTACATTCGGGTCGTTTAAGTTAGTACGGTTAAACTGCCCTATACCAAAACGTGAAGGCGCCAGATTAGTATTGTCTTTATAAATATTTATTACAAAATAATAGTTAGTGCTGTCCTTCATGGAAAAAATGCTCGATACCACCGGCTTTTTAACTGGCGCTGCACTAGCTAACAGCGAATCAACAGCAGGCTTTGCTACTTTAGCCGAATCAACCTTGGTTACTGCCGTTTTCGGCTCGGGCTTGCGTATATCGGCTACGGTAGCAAATTTCATTGTACGGCCCGGGTAGCGATACTCCGTTTCCTTCTTATTTTCAACCGGTGGCGTAAATGGCACTTCGGTAGTATCTGATGGCAGTAAAGCATTATGCCTTGCCGACATATCAACCAAATTGGCATTTATATAATTAATGTGTTCGGTGATCAATGGTATTATCAACCTGTCATTCGGGTAATTTTTGGCTATTTGCTCCAGGTCCTTCTTAAACGCGGCAACCGGCTCGTTGTGCCCGGCGGCTATTGCACGCAGGTAGTATAACTGCGCCAGGTATTTACTATCGGGATATTGCTTAATAACCAGGTCGGCACTGGCAACAGCATCAGTGTATTTCTTCTTATCATACAGATCGAACACCTGGTTGTACGAATTTTTAAATTCAGCATCCTTGTCACCAATTTTTTTGCTGTAATCAGGGTCGACTATGATCTTAGCAAAAGGCGTTTCGGCATAATTTTTCAATAACCTGTTTTTGTATTCCTCTGCCTTGGGATCATTAAGCTCGGTATACAGCCGGTACAGGCTGTAATAGATAGCAGGCAAGTTCGGATTATCGGGGAAACGGCGCAATATGGTTTCAAAAGCATCTATCGCTCCCCTTTTATCGCCCAAAATATCGCGGTAAAAATTAGCTATATCAAAATATGCATTATATATACGCAGGTTTGATTGGTCTATCAGCGCCGGGGTTAACGGCAGGTTTTGCACAATTTGCTGGCGATAACGCCCGGCGGTAACCGCCTGTGCCGCTTTCGCAGTGGGGTCGTTCGCGGCAGTAGGGTCAGTAGTAGCACCGATACCGTTTATCGTATTTTGCGCCGCGGGACCGCTGCGGCTGCTCCTGCGCCAGTCATCCTCAAGCTTACGGCTGCCCCACAGCCTTTTAAAATCATTATACCCCTGGCTCACGGCCTGCGAATTATAAAAATAAAAGGTACTGTTACCCCCGGTATTTATCACATTGCCCGGCGAGTTCACATTACCACTTGATTTACGAACCTTTGCCGCGTTCGCTTCTGCCGCCTGCTGTAATATCTGCTGGTTAACCATGGTATCAATTAGGGAATTGCGGGCTTTCTCATCCATTTTGGCCAGCATTTGCAGGGTGTCTTCACGCGATATGATCAGCAGCCTGTCCGTTAGCAATTGCAGGTTATTGGTTTTCTTTTGGATAATGGAATAACCGGGGTAATTAGGCGTTAGTGTCATTAACGTGCTATCGTAATACTTTTTCGCGGTTATATAATTGGCCTTTATATTAAAGTTGATATCGGCAATGCGTAAGTACGATAATCCTTTTTGATTTTGATTTTTAACACTGGTAGCTACTGATAGCTTATAATTTTTTATAGCATTGTCAATATCCTTACCGGCAAAGTAAAGCTGCGCCACCTGGTAGTATATCTGGTCCTTAAATTCTTTGTTGTTGGGGTTCTTGAGCAGACTTTTCAACTTATCGATCCTGCTAAGCTTTACGCCGTTTTGCGCATCTTCAATACGTATGCGGTTAAGGTCGGCATTAAAGGCCATCTCGAACGCGGCGTTGCTTTTAGCTATTTTAACATAATTGGCGTAGGCGTCGCCATTTTTTTGGTTAAGTTCCTGTATCTGTGCTAAAATGAATGTCCACCGTAGGCGCTGTTTTTTATCTTTACAATATTGTATGGCCAGTTTTGCCATGTCTTCGCCATCGGCGTAGTCCTGCACATCAATATCATATTGCAATTTAGTAGCGTAAATATCGGCCGGGTTAGTTTTTTTAGGGTTGATGTCGGCCATAACCGTGTCCAGCTGCAGCTTTGCCAATGGCAACTTATTTAAATACATAAGCGTACGGGCCTTCCAAACCCTGGCCTGCACTATTATATTTTTCTGTGTCGGGAAGGTTTGGAGTACATAAGTAAAGTACTCGTTGGCATTAAAGTATTGGGCGCCTAAAAAGTTGGCTTTACCTAAAACCAGGTAAGCATCGCCCAAATAATGGCTCTGTTCTTTTATGGCGATGATCTTGTTGGCTTTGTCAATAGCAGTTTGCAGGTCCTTATCAAGGGTAGCTGTTCTGGCCGTGGTATCCTGGTAAACGTTTAATATCTCGTTGTATGAGTCGATAAAATTGAGGGCGTAATCATCCTGCTTCTGCTGTAATAATTGGTTCGCGTTGAACAGGATATTATAATGCGCCGTCAGATCCTGCATATGGCGGTTGAAGTTGCTCTTTTTTTCAAGCGAACAGCCAATGATCAGCAATAGCAAACACAATAGTATATATATCCTTTTGGGAACAGAAGTGATAAAAAATATCCTCAAATTAATTAGTATTTATAAAAGCTTTGCTAAAATACTAAATAGTATGGAATAGGATTAATAAATTTGCAGATGGCCGAAAAAGAACCAAATGATGGCGGCAGCCCCATGAGCGGCTATGCAAAATACAGTGCTATGGGCTTCCAGATGATAGTTATTATCGGTGGTTTTACTTATGGCGGATATAAGATAGACCAGGCCTATCATCACACTACTCAATGGGCCACGGCCGCTCTTTCATTAATAGGGGTGCTTATTTCTTTATTTATAGTTATAAGAAGTGCAAAGAGCTAAATAAGTATGTCAATAATATAAAGTTTTAATACTTTTGCGCTAAATTATCACAAATGAAGATCCTTCTTTCTGTTTTTTCTTTCCTGTTATTTATTATAATTATTGCCATACCACCCGCACTGCTTCAATATACAGGCAATACAAGTTTGCTTGCCAATGACTTTTGGACGGTATTTATTTTCATGTCGGTGCTTACACTTTTATTGGTGGCGGGGATGCTGGCGGCTAAACAAAAAAATCAGGAATATTTTACTCCGGCTTTTTTGGCTGGTACTACAATTAAATTGCTTGCATGTTTAATATTTATATTTGTTTTTGTGGTCAGAAATACTACAAATAAGCACGTTTTTTTGGTTGATTTTATTTATATATATTTATTAAATACCGCCTTTGAAATTTATGTTTTGTTGCGTAACTTGCGGCACGAAAAATTAAGGTAGAAAACTTCATTTAGATGGATAAGAGCTCGATTTTGAACTTAAAACTTTTTAACATTTGTGTAATATGTGCGTTTTTTTTAGGCACAGTGACATTTACAAACATTGCATCGGCTCAGGAAAAGGCCGCTGACGGCACTGAAAAGAAGTTTGAACCAAAAGAAACAATACTTGAACATATCAGCGACTCACACTCGTGGCCGGTACTGGGTAATACAACCCTTCCCCTGCCTGTTATCTTGTATACCGATAAAGGTTTAGAAACATTTTCATCGCACCAATTAAGCCCTGAAGAAGGTGTTAGCACTATATATCATGGTACTAACTATAATTACAAACTCGACGGCGAAACCGTTAAAGTTGTTGATGCATCAGGCAATGTAGATGAAGCAGCGACGAAAAAGGTTATGGACTTCTCCATTACCCGCAACGTGGCTTGTATGTTTATGGCCATTGCCATATTGCTTATTGTATTTTTAAGGGTATCGGCATCATACAAAAAACGTGTCGGCAAAGCACCTAAGGGCTTACAATCATTTATGGAGCCGTTGATATTATTTGTACGCGATGATATTGCCCAGCCAAACATAGGCGTAAAGTATGCAAGGTTTATGCCTTTGCTGCTTACCATATTCTTCTTCATACTGCTAAATAACCTTTTGGGTATGGTTCCGTTTTTTCCGGGTGGCTATAACCTTACAGGTAATATTGCTGTAACAGCCGTATTATCAGTTATCATATTTTTTGTGGTTAACCTTAACGGTAACAAGCATTATTGGAAACACATATTTGTGCCAAACCCGTGGTGGTTATTCTTTATTATGATACCTGTAGAAATTGTTGGTATTTTCACCAAGCCAATAGCTTTAATGATACGTTTATTCGCTAACATTACAGCAGGCCACATACTAATATTAAGCTTAATATCATTAATATTTATTTTTAAAACGGTATGGGTTTCGCCTGTATCAATTGTTTTCGTGGTGTTTATGGATGCCATTGAATTACTTGTAGCATTTTTGCAGGCTTATATCTTCACGTTGCTTGGTGCCTTGTTTATAGGCATGGCTATCGCCGATCATCACGAAGAGCATACCGAAGAAGTGATATAAGTATTATTTTGTAATTAATTATCTATTATATATACACGTTTAAATTTAACACAAAATGATTGGAATGATTGGAACCATGGGTATGGTTTTAGCCCAGGCAACTGCCGCTGTAGGTGTACATGGTAGTCTTGGTGGCCTTGGCGCTGGTTTAGCTGCTATAGGTGCCGGTATTGGTATTGGCCAAATTGGCGGTAAAGCAGTTGAGGCTATTGCCCGTCAGCCTGAAGCTATTTCTAAGATCCAACTTAACATGATCATCGCTGCAGCCCTTGTAGAAGGTGTTGCTTTGTTTGCGGTGGTTGTTGCAGCATTCTTTTAATCGAAAGATTAAAATGCAAAACTAAAAACAGCCCGGAGCGGTTGGCCCCGGGTTGTTTTTAAACTTGATTGATTAATTATTTAATATATATTCTATAAATATGGATTTAGTTACCCCGCACATTGGCTTAGTAGTTTGGACTACCCTTTGTTTTGGCATACTGTTATTTATACTGGGCAAATACGCATGGAAACCCATTTTAGCTGCTGTTGCCGAGCGTGAGAACTCGATAGAAAGCGCCCTTTTAAAGGCTGAAGCCATGAAAGAAGAAATGGCCCGCATGACCAGCGAGAACGAAAACCTACTGAAACAGGCACGCGCCGAACGTGATTCGATATTATCTGAAGCGCGCAAGGTAAAAGAGCAGATCATAAACGATGCTAAAGAAGCTGCAAATGCTGAAGGTTCGAAAATGATCGAAAAAGCACGCATTGAAATAAACAGCCAGAAAGCTATTGCCATGGCCGATGTGAAAAACCAGGTAGCATCACTTTCATTAGAGATAGCTGAGAAGGTTTTACGCAAACAATTTGAAGATGCCGGCAAACAGGACGCATTGGTTGCTGAATTATTAAAAGAAGTGAAATTATAGAATATCGAATTTCGGATTTTCAATTTCGAATTTAAGCTCAACGGTTTAAATAATTGATAAATCCGAAATCGAACATTCGAAATTCGAAATAAAAATATGTCAGAAATAACGGTAGCAATAAGGTACGCAAAAGCGCTGATCGACCTTGCAACAGAGCAAAAGGCTTTGGAGCATGTGCACAAGGATATGGAGCTTTTTATACATACCATTAAAGCTAACCCGCAATTAAACGCGGTTTTGGCTAACCCGATCATATACCACGACAAGAAGATAAAAATATTGGACGGTATATTTTCGGACAAGGTAAGCAAGGTGACTATCCTGTTTTTTAACCTGATGGTAAATAAGAGCCGTGCCGAGATATTATACCCCGCCGCGCTTGAATTTGTTAACCAGTACGATGTTGTAAAAAACATCACCAACGCTACAGTGGTATCGGCAACCGCGCTTTCGGCTGCTAATAAAAAAACCATTATTGCCGAGATCGAAGCATTAACAAAGGGCACTGTAAAACTTACAGCCAAGGTTGACCCTGCATTAATAGGCGGCTTTATATTAACGGTTGGCGATAAGCAGGTTGATACCAGCATAAGCAGCAGCCTGGCAAAACTGAAAAAAGAATTTGCCCACACTGTAGCATAATAACTAAGTAAAAAATAAAACTCTAAAATAAAATTTAAAAAATGGTAGAGGTAAGACCAGATGAAGTATCAGCAATATTGCGCCAGCAGTTGTCGGGCTTCAAGTCAGAATCTGAATTAGAAGAAGTAGGTACCGTACTGCAGGTAGGCGACGGTATTGCCCGTGTTTATGGGTTAACCAAAGTACAATCAGGCGAGCTTGTTGAATTTAACAGCGGCTTACAGGGTATCGTGCTTAACCTTGAAGAAGACAACGTGGGTGTTGTATTATTGGGACAGTCGGATAATATTAAAGAAGGCGACACCGTAAAACGTACCAACAAAATTGCTTCTATCAACGTTGGCGAAGGCATGCTTGGCCGTGTGGTAAACACCTTGGGTGAGCCGATCGATGGCAAGGGCCCTATTGCAGGTAAAACCTACGAAATGCCTATCGAGCGTAAAGCGCCTGGTGTAATTTACCGCCAACCGGTAACCGAGCCTTTGCAAACCGGTATTAAAGCTATCGATGCCATGATCCCAATCGGCCGCGGACAACGTGAGTTGGTTATCGGTGACAGGCAGACAGGTAAAACCGCGGTTTGTATCGATACCATCATCAACCAAAAAGAATTTTATGCAGCCGGCAAACCGGTATTTTGTATATATGTAGCTTGCGGCCAAAAAGCTTCGACTGTTGCGAACATTGTTCGTACCCTTGAAGAAAACGGTGCAATGGCTTACTCAATAGTAGTTGCCGCCAGCGCTGCCGACCCTGCTCCTATGCAGTTCTTCGCGCCATTCGCAGGTGCTGCTATCGGTGAGTTTTTCCGCGATACCGGAAGGCCTGCTTTGATCGTTTATGATGATCTTTCAAAACAAGCTGTTGCTTACCGTGAGGTATCGTTATTATTACGCCGCCCACCAGGCCGTGAGGCTTACCCTGGTGACGTATTTTACCTGCACAGCCGTTTGTTAGAGCGTGCCGCTAAGATCAACCAGAATGATTCTATCGCAAAAGATATGAATGACCTGCCTGAATCATTAAGAAGCATTGTAAAAGGTGGTGGTTCATTAACCGCATTGCCAATTATCGAAACACAAGCGGGTGATGTATCAGCTTATATCCCAACTAACGTAATTTCAATTACCGACGGGCAGATATTTTTGGAGTCGAACTTATTTAACGCAGGTGTAAGGCCGGCCATTAACGTAGGTATCTCGGTATCGCGTGTAGGTGGTAACGCGCAGATAAAATCAATGAAGAAAGTAGCCGGTACCCTAAAACTTGACCAGGCACAATACCGCGAATTAGAGGCTTTCTCTAAATTCGGGTCTGACCTTGATGCTTCAACCAAAAATGTACTTGACAAAGGTGCGCGCAACGTGGAAATGCTTAAACAAGGGCAATACTCGCCGGTAACAGTTGAAAAACAGGTAGCTATGGTTTACCTAGGCACCAAAAACCTGATGCGTAATGTACCCGTGAATAAAGTACGTGAGTTCGAAGCTGAATACACCAACCAGTTACAGGAACGCCACCCGGAAACACTTGCAGCATTAAAAGCAGGTAAACTGGATGATTCAGTAACCAGTGTATTGGAAACAGTTGCTAAGGAACTGAGCGGGAAATATTAATTCAGTATCAAGTAACTAGTATCAAGTAGCAAAACAAAAATTTACTTGATACTTGATACTAACTACTTGATACTTTAAAAAAATAGTTGATACTCAAAAATTAGTACAACATCAAAGATCTTGATATTTGATACTAACTACTTGATACTCTACAAAAAGAATGGCTAATTTAAAAGAAGTAAGAAACAGGATAGCATCGGTAAGCTCAACGCAGCAGATCACCAAGGCCATGAAAATGGTTTCGGCTGCTAAGTTAAAGCGTGCCACTAATGCCATTGTAGCGCTGCGCCCTTATGCCAATAAGCTTAAGGATCTGTTAGCAAACCTGTCGGCAAGTTTGGAAGATGGTTCTTCGCCTTATTTAGCGGAGCGCGAGCCTAACAAAGTGCTGGTAGTGGTGGTAAACTCCAATCGTGGTTTGGCGGGTGCCTTTAACATGAATGCTATTAAAACTGCCAATAATATTATTGCCGAAAAATACACCAGCCAGCTGCATGCGGGCAATGTATCAATAGTAGCTATAGGTAAAAAAGCACAGGAATATTATACCAGGCGCAAGTACAACGTTATTGGCAACAATAACGATGTATACCTTGAGCTTAACTTTTTAAATGTTTCGAAAATTACCGAAAGCATTATGGAAGGTTTTGTAAAAGGCGATTACGATCGCGTTGAGCTGGTGTATAACCAATTCCGCAATGCGGCTGTACAAATATTGGTTGGCGAGCAATTATTGCCTGTACCAAAAACGCCAAAAGCCGAACCTGCTAAAGCGACCAAAGAAGCGCCAACAGGTATGCTGGTCGATTACATACTGGAACCATCGCAGGAAGCTATTGTGGAACAGCTGATACCAAAGAACATTAAAATACAGCTTTACAAGGCCGTGCTTGATTCGCATGCTTCAGAGCATGGTGCACGTATGACCGCGATGGATAAAGCTACTGACAACGCCGGAGAGCTATTAAAAGCATTAAAGCTTTCATACAACCAGGCACGCCAGGCAGCCATCACCACCGAGCTTACAGAAATTGTGAGCGGCGCAGCAGCATTATCAGGCGCTTAAGAGATAATAAATAACTGAACTATTATAAAGAACGAAGGGTTCCGATTTTATCGGGGCCCTTTTTTGTTTGGGGGAAGGTACAGCAATGACACACTGGTTAGGGATTTATCAACCACCTACAAAAAAAATCCCCCCGGCAGCCACCTGTCGAGGGAACCATTAACCAAACCCTGAAAAATTATAAAAAATCTACAAACAGGTTTACGAGTATTGTTTACAAAAGGTTTTGTTTTAATTTACAGGCAGTTACACTTTTTTAATGCCGGTTTTATCAAAAAGGTCTTTTAGCTGTATCTCTGCCTGAAAATTGTTTAAAACAGATTAGATATTTACGGCAAACATTTATACTTTTGCGTTATCAATATAGTTAGTATATGAAGTTAATTGACGAAGAAACCGAAGACAGATCATTACCATTTGTAAAAATGCTGATTGGCGGTATTTTTATAGCTATTATAGGCCTTTACCTGCGCTTTGCCGATTTTACTTACGCCAGGCAAGTTGCCGATGTTATTTTCGGAATAGCCATCATCATCATATTCAAAGTTGTGTTCGACTGGCTGAAAGTTCCGGCTCCCCGTTCAAAAGATTAATTCCCGAGTCTGTATAATAATGCTAATGAGCCACTGGTACCAACACCAGTGTTACGCCCTGCTATAAATTGACCTCCGGTTAAAAACACCGAGAATGTGCGGGTAAATGAATGGCCATAGCTAAGGGATACCTGCTTAAACTCAAAGTTTTTGTTCACAAGTGGGTTCTCTAAATTAAATCTCTTATTGTCGCTGGCGGTATAAAAGCCGCCGAATGAAACGGATAGTTGGTCCTTAAACTGCTTATCGAGCGTTAAGCCAAATGTAGCGTTGTACCTGTCCTGTATAGGCCCCTGGTCGCCAAAATATTGCCTTACGCCGTTATCCACATCAAAATAATAATTGCGGTTAAATAGCGTACCGCTGCCCGCAAAGGAAAGCTTAAGCTCCGCTCCTTCTTCGCCATAACCCAGGTTAGGCTGGCCTACGGTATTTTTATACATGGGCGTTATGGCTGTGCCTTGTAATGAAAAATAGTAGATATAATTAATATTGGCCAGGTAATACTTAATGCCTGTTTCCAGATCGGTAAGGCCCGAATAGCTTTGACTAAAGCCCGTTTGCGTAAAGTTATTAGTAGTATAAGGCACCAAAGCAACTACGCTAAAGCGGCGCGATATGCCATACTCGGCATACATAGATATGAGTACCGAATTAAACTTACCATTTGCCGGGAAAGGCTTTTTCACGCCCGTCGAATCCCATTCCTTATCGGCAAAAAAGTAACTTACTGATGGCTGTATCAGCAGCCTTCCGGGCCGTAACGGGAAACCACCGGCATGTGCGCGGTTTTGCATTGCGATAGTGAATAGGATAATAACCAGCAGATATTTTAGTACGGGCCTGGTAAATGTCATATCATTATTTGTAGTTATAGCTGATGCTTTGTTATACGTAATAAGTTCTGTTCAGTTCAATATTAAAAAGTTGCGGTTAAAACAATCCAAATGTATCGCGCATCCAGCGGCCCTCATACGCTTTATACGGGTAGCCTACTTCGTGCGCAAGATCGCGGAAGATGATCAGGTGCTTTTTCCCTGAAAGATTGTTATAATCAACATACGCGTTGTTTGGCGGCACTATCGGATCAAGCAAACCCATACCTAACAGGGTGGGGCATTTTATCATGGTAGCAAAGTTCTTGGTATCAAAATAATCCAGGTTATGCAACACTTTGCTAAAGCTTAAAGCCGGGCGGGCGCTAATGTATTTACGAATGTCTATCAGCGGCCAATCCACCTCGCCATCCAAATTATTAATATCGCTCAGAATAGGGTTTTGTGCCGAACAAAGCGCCACACGATGATCCACCGCCGCAGTAGCAATTGCAAGGAAACCACCCATACTACCACCCGATACAATGATCTGGTCATGTTTAAGTTCGGGGCGGCTGAATATGAAATCAACGGCGCGCACACAATCCATGATCACGCCGCGCATAACGTATTTATTTTTATCGTCTATATGGTAAAAAATGTACTCATCGCGCTGGGTGTGTATCACATCACGGCTATTACCCTGTCCGCGTACATTTAGTGTGATAATGGCCAAATCATTATCGGTACCAAACATAGGTGGCAGGCCCACCTGGTAGCCCGGCAAGCCTAACAGCACTGCAAATTTTTTATTCTTGCCCCCTACTTTTGGTACAGTTAAATATCCGCGGATAGTAAGATTATCGAGTGATTTCATCTCGAACAGATAAACCTTGCGGTTATCCCGTGTTGAATCAGGCATGTAGGTCACTTTAAAATTGGGCGGAACGGAAGCCAGCTCTTTCTTTGCGTTATCCCAAAATTCATCAAAGTCAGCAGGCTTAGCATAATTCGACCTCAATTCATCCGGGCGTATGCCGAAGGCCCGGCGGGTGGTATCGTCATAATCGGTAACGTTTACCATAAAATCTACCTTATAAAAACCGGCTTTGGGTTCGGGTATCTCAAAATCGTATCTGCCACTGCTATTCTTACCAATTTTAACCGGCATAGTTTGCCCCTGCAGTTTTTCGCCCTTCATGGTGAAAGCCTGGTACGATACCTTACCTGTTTGCTCATTGCCGGTAGGATTGTTAACCACGTAGGTAAACCTGGCCTTTTCTTCAAATGTGCCGGTTTTACTGCCCGGTATAAGCGTGGTCGATACCTCTTTGGCGTTTTTGCTACCATCGCTGTCATCTTTATCTTGTGACGATGCCGGTGTTATGCCTGTTATAGCTAACACACAAATTATCGCGCTTATGTATTTAAGTATGTTTTTTACGCTCATATTAATTATGCACTGATCTTTGCCGCTTCGTTTTCAGGGTTGCGGGGTTTATTTTTTATCAGGAAATCTGATTTACGTATATAATGGTTCAAAGGTTCCTCTATCAGCTTAAACAATGTTACCGAAATTATATTTAGTATGATAAACGCATATACCAGATTTAGCCAGTCGTACTCAAACGGCGAGTGCCATTCGACACCCCATTTATCATACAAATTAAATACCTGATCGTTTAAACTATCGCAGGCATTTTTTATCAGCGTATCCATCCAGCCCAAATGTACCAGGTAAAATATGTACGAGCTTTTGCCCAATAGTTCGATAAAAGGCAATTGCAGGAACTTTTTAAAGGTAGTGGTTTCGGTTAAAATACCATAAAAGAACAGCGATACCGCTATACACAAAAAGTAATTATTGGTAATGATCCCCACCGGGCTTTCCAACCCAGCGGCCCAGCCTTGTGGGATGGGCTGGAACGCCATTATAAGCACGCAAACAAATATCAGTATAAAACCGCTATAGGTAAATGGAATTTTGGTGGTGCGTTCGCCTCCTTTTTTTAACATGATCTTGGCTAACTGCACCCCCACAAAAAATTCAAAACACCTGCCGAAGAAGGTAAACAACATTACAAAAGTAAAGTTACCAAAGAAGCCGTGCCAGTTGATCGGACCGAAGATCATCACCATTACTATAGCAAAAAGTGTGATCACAACAGGTTGTATATAAAACTTACCATAACGCTTGGCGATAAGGAATATAATAGGCGCCGAAAAATAAAAACATTCCTCAACCGTGAGCGACCAGCCCTGCGCTATACCCGTATCCCAGAACTGGTAAAAAAAGCCGCGGATGAATGTGATGTTCAATATCAGCAGGGCGATGGGGCTTACATTGGCGTTTTTTTCGCCGCCAAGCACACTGATATCTTTGCTAAAGTAATAGTAAACAAATGCCGCTATGGTAAGCAGGAAATACATAGGATAAATGCGCGCCACGCGGTTTTTAAGGTATTGCATGAACCAGTCTTTCGATAGTCCGCTGAATTTATCGTAATACCTGAATGTGATAAGAAAACCCGACAGCACAAAGAAAATAGATACACCGATATGGAACTCGCCAAAGAAACGCTGTAGCAACGGTGGGAATGTGCCGTCGAATATATAGCAGTAATGTGATATAAACACCAGGTACGCTGCCATGGCACGCACCCCCGTTAGTGCGGGAATATATTTTGAATCGCTGCGTTTTGACAAAACGGTGGTTTATTTAGTCCTAAATTAATTAATTTTCGGGATAGTATACGGAAAATATGGGTTGGGGGTTGGGACAGTTTTGTTAATATCGAACGTCGAAGTTAAAAACTTCATTATTCAGCATTCGATATTGGGTGTTCGATATTAAATATGCTATCCGAAGTATTTTGATCCCTGAATTACGCCTCTTTCCAATATCTTTTGGTCGATATAGTACTGTATCTCCGACTTTTTGAGTTGCCAGTTAGGGGCGATGAGCAGGTCGCGGTCTGATAATCCGAACATGCGCTGGATGATCACATCAGGGCGCAGCAGCGGCAGGAAATCGCACAGGAAGTTGGTATATTCATCCAGCGTAAACAGCTTGAACGGCTGGCGTTTGTATTTTACGCCCATTACGCTGCCTTCCACTATATGCAGGTGGTGCAGTTTTGTGAATTTTATCTGCGGATGGCGGTTTATCTCATGTGCGTACGCCAGCATCTGTTCGTGGCTTTCCCACGGGAAACCGAAGATGGTGTGTACGCACACGTCGAGTTTGCTATGCTCCAGCATTTTAAGGGCGTTCAACAGGTCATCATGTGTACAGCCGCGGTTTATTTGCGCCAGGGTATCGTTATAAATACTCTCCATACCCATTTCAATATCAACATCAAAACGGTCGGTGTATGATTCCAGCAGGGCGATTTTTTCGGGGTCGATACAATCAGGGCGGGTGCCTACACTTAGGCCTACAATATCTTCTGTATAATAACTCAGCGCTTCGTCATACAAAGCCTTCAGGTAATGTGTTGGGGCATAAGTATTGGTATTGGGCTGAAAATAGATAATAAATTTATCGGCCTTGTTACCGTTGCGGGCACGTTCCACTCCTGCTATCACCTGCTCGCGGATACCGGGGTTTTGCCGTGATGGCGATGGAGTGAATGAATCCACATTGCAATAGGTGCAGCCGCCATAGCCTTTTGAGCCGTCGCGGTTGGGGCAGGTAAAGCCGCCATCAACTATCACCTTAAACACACGCTGACCGGGGTACTTATTTTTTAAATAAGGGCCGTAGTTGTTGTAGCCTTTTTCCCAGGTCGCGGGTGGTGTTTGTGTTAACTGCATTGGCGCAAAGATACGGATTTCAGTTGGCAGTAGCCAGTTTGTAATACGGCGGTGTTGCACCCCTTTATAACACTGATCCCTGCTGAACCTGGAACTGGTCTTTTTTCCCTAATCATCAAAAGGCAGCCAGATCAAAAATGCAGTACCGGCTCCGGGCTGGCTTTGCACATCAATATCACCACCCAAGGCCTTGACCTGGCTTTTAACCATGAATAAGCCCATACCCTTACCCTCAACATCAAGATGAAAGCGGTTATAAAGGCCGAATACTTCTTTTCCCCTCCTGGTCAGATCAATTCCACGGCCATTATCCTTAAACCATATGATCAGCTTATCATTTTCTATCCACGATTTGATCTCAATTATCAGTAATTTATCCGGCTGCCGATATTTAATGCTGTTAGACACCAGGTTAAGGAAAATGCTGTATAAATAACTTTTTATTGAAAAGAGTTCGGGTGCTTCTGAAAAATCAGTCAAAACCTCTATATTTTTCCATTCGATCACCAGGTGGAAACTGGTGAGGATGTCGTTGAGTAGTTCCGGAAGAACGATCTTTTCCTTTTTTTCTTTAATTTCCCTACGAACCTGCAAAATGTGGTTAAGATCGCGGATAATTTCGTCGAGCTTCATTACAGATCGGAAAAGGAGATCCTCGGTCTCGGCCCGTTCCTCCAAAGGAAGACCGGCCTGCTTCATGATCTGTGCCAGCCCGGTAATGTTCGCCAACGGCGCACGCAGGTTATGAGAAACAATATAGGAGAATTGTTCCAGGTCATTATTACGCCGTTCCAGGTCTTCCGTGATCCGGGCACGTTCAATTTCCGCTGATTTCGCGGATGTAATGTTGACTGCAGAGCAGCAAAGCCCTATTGTTTTATCGTGATGGTCCTTTACCGCGCTTAAACTGATATTGTACCATTCCGATTCGCCATTTAGAAGGGGATAATAAGCCTCGTAATGTATGGGATCACCAGTCATCGCCTCATGCATCATATTTTTGACAGGTTCTTTACGCTCCTCGTTCAGCAGTTCCGGAAAATAGACACCTTCTTGCAGTTGCGTCCCAAATGACTGTTCGGACCAATGATCGGCTACCGCATTGTAAGTTAATATTTGCAGGTCACCGTCCAGCAGCAAAAATGCAATGTCGGTAGTTTTAAATATAGTGCGTAAGTGTGATCGCGATCTTACCAGGGTATTATTTACCTCAGCCAGGTTCCGGCTACCTTCAGCAACGCTATGTTCCAAAAGCCTGTTTTTCTTCAGTATCTTATTAGCAGCATAGGAAGTTATAAGCGCGGCAATTATCGAAATACCGGCATTTATAAAACCGACCCAGGAAAGCCCTGGCTTTGTATTCATTTTCAAATGTGCAACCAAGATCAGGCAACAGGCAATCACGAAAAAAACAATGATCCGCTTAAAAGGCTGGCCAACGATCAGCAGCACGCAACATACATATAAAGTATCAAGCCTTATGTTGATCGGCAACAGCAGTTCGATAAACGTAATTGTTATAAGATAAATGTAGGCCTGTATATAGGCATTGTTAATACCCTGATCTCCCTGACCCCGATCGGGAATAAATTTAAAGAACATAGAAATTCAAATTAATCCATTTTCATTTTTCAATTGATGCATAAGGAAGGTATGTTTTGAATATGGCTAACCAATATATCATCCGAAGGGGTTGACCCACTTCAATCTCTTTTCTTATGGCTTAACATTGCAAATGCAATAACCACCAATACCGCTGCTAATACTGATTCGACCATTTTTTTTATGTTTTATAAATTTTACCATGGCCAAATTTATACCCGGCTATGCCGTCATGAGCTTTGCATGGTCATGGTGAATGGGAACGAAAATTACTGGCTATCTTCCAAAAGATCTGCTATAGTTTAACTAAAATGCTTTTAGAAATATGGAGACGGCCGCTGGAAGGTGTGGAACAACCAGCCGTAAGACAACTCCGGTTTATTAAGAAACAGGAGTTATCTTACTTATATAAACCATTTACCGGCAGTTACACTGCCAGTTCCAGTTGCTCAAGGTAATCCGTAATTATCGCTATTTCCTCTTTGTTTAATGTGGTGTCAATAGCCTTGGCATTCTCAATAGCCTGTTCGCTGTTCCTGGCGCCTACCAGGGCAATGGTAATTCCTGGTTGCTGTAATGTCCATAGGATAACCAATTGCCCCAGCGTTAAGCGTTTTTCGGCAGCGAGTGGTTTAAGCAGCTCAAGAAACTCATCTGTTCTTCGTAGATTTTCTTCTTTAAAAAATGAAACCTCCTTACGATGATCACCGGGCGCAAATGTATGTCCGGGTCGAATTTTTCCGGTTAAAAGTCCCCTTTCCAGCGGGCTGTAAGCTAAAATAGATCTATTATTGTCAAGGCAATAAGGGATCAGCTCTGCTTCTATGCCGCGGTTAACCATGCTGTAAGGCACTTGGTCTGATGCCAGGGTGATATATTTCTCAGCTTCGGCCAGTTGTGCCGCGTCATAATTACAAACACCCGCATACCTTACTTTGCCCTGTTCAATTAAGCGTGAAACTGCCTCCATGCTTTCTTCTATTGGTGTGGTCGGATCGGGCCAATGTATCTGGTACAGGTCAATATAGTCGGTTCCCAGGCGCTTTAAACTATCTTCACATTCTTTAATGATGCTTTCTTTTCCTGCATACTTATAAATGTCAATATTTTGGCCGTTGTTGTTTTTGCTACTGAATGCAAAGTCGCCTTTTTCCAGGTCCCAGCGCATGCCATATTTGGTCAGGATCTGGAACCGGTCACGCGGTAATCCCTTGATCGCTTCGCCTACAATTTCCTCGCTGGTGCCCTGTCCGTAAATAGGGGCCGTGTCAATAGAAGTTACACCCATAGAGTAGGAAACCCTGATCGCAGCAATGGCATCTTTGCGTTCAGTGCCGCCCCACATCCAACCCCCGGCAGCCCAGGCGCCAAAAGTAACTTCAGAAAGTAATAGATCTGTATTTGCTAATTTTCTGTATTTCATGATTTGTCTAATTTTAGTTACATTCTTTGTTTATTGCCCACTAATCATCAACTTTGCTAAGTTTTACTCATCTAATAAGGCATTGACGCCACAAAGGAACGGACAATGATCGGGGCCGACAACAGCTTGACCCTTAGTTAGTAACTCATTAACAAATTAGTATGTCAGAAAGAAAAATAAGTTCCACGAATTTTTATAACCAATCTTTCCTGGAAGAAAAGTGCGCGCTTAACGAGCTACTCTATTTATTAAGTAAACGATGGATGACCGAGGTTCTTTTCAGTATTGAGGAAGGTAATTCGCGTTTCAACAGTTTGAGAGAAGACCTGGAACACATCAGTGACCATATCCTTGCCGACCGGTTAAAGTACCTTGAGCAACATGAACTGGTAAATAAAAGCTGTGTACCGGGTAACCCGCCCAGAACTGAATATACCCTAACTACAAAAGGCGAAGAACTGAGCGAAATATTAGGCGGGTTATGTGATTTTGCAGAAAGCAAAATGCTGTTTTGATCGCTAAATGGCGGTGTGATTCAGCTAATTGATTTATTAGTGGCCTAACTTTAGTAACATTAGCCTAATTTTGGGGCGAACATTAAGCAAAATAGGCTATGAAATCATATCGCACATCCGTATTTATTTGTTTTTGCCTTTCTATCTTTTTAATGTCCTCTTTTAACGCTACGGCGAAAGCGGCGGCAAGGGAGTATTACCAGCTTAAGATCTATCATTATAAAACCCAGGACCAGGGAACCAGGCTCGAGCAGTATTTACAACAAGCGTATGTGCCGGCTATTCATCGTGCCGGTATTAGATATGTTGGAGTATTTAAGCCGGTTACGCAACAAGACAGCGACCGGAAGATATATGTTTTTACCCCTTTTTCCTCATTGAATAAATTAGCAGGGATCGAGCAAACACTGCAGGCTGATACAAAATATTTGGCTGACGGCAGCGATTACATTGATGCCGATCATAAAAACGCGCCTTATAACCGTATCGAAACAATTATACTACGGGCCTTTCCGGGGATGCCGACAACGGCAGTTCCCAACCTTACAGCTCCCAAAGCCGAAAGGGTTTATGAATTACGCAGTTATGAAAGCCCAACGGAAAAATATAATGTCAATAAAGTGCGGATGTTTAATGTGGGCGATGAAATAGGGCTTTTTAAAAGATTGAATTTTAATGCTGTTTTTTATTCGGAAGTAATATCCGGCAGCCACATGCCCAACCTGATGTACATGACCACTTTTAACAGCAAAGCCGACAGGGACAAACATTGGGATGCATTTGGAAGCGACGCGCAATGGAAAACGCTTACTGCTATGGACGAGTATAAAAACAACGTTTCGCACGCTGACATTATATTTCTTCACCCAACGGAGTATTCTGATCTTTAAAAAGCAGATATACTATAAGACGGCTAATATTTTTCATAACCGACGGTATATTATAGTCTTTTAACTGTATCCAACCTGGCAGCAGTATCAATTTTCCCTTGTGCAGGTGTATCGGCGGGCTTTACCGGGCTATCCACCGCCGGAGGAACTGTGTTGGTGCTATCCTGATAATTACTTGCCTGGTGATGGCCGCATGCCGTTAGCGCCAGTATAATAACAAGGCTTATGCCTATGAATATCTTTTTCATTTTTTTGATGTGATGCTCTTATTTATTACAAATGGGGCGGCATGTGGTTTTTAGTTTTTTTGTTACAATAAAACCCGATCACACTTAAATAAATGAATATAATAATGTTACTTACCAATTAAACTGTACCACTTTCCCATCCAGCTTCCATTTTTGCGGCCATTGTTCGGTAAGCCAATCGAGTGGCTCGCCGATAGGCTGCGGGTTTGATGCCTTGGTAAAGCATTGCTTAATAAAAGCTTTTTGTTCTTCGCCTAAAGCTTCGGGCTGAACGGATATAATAAGCGGGGCGCTGCTCTCAGCCAATAGCTGCATCCATTGTTTATTTTTTTCCCAGGGTACTTTGGTGGTTACGCCTACGCAATCTCCATCAACTGCGTAAAATTTATTATGCTGCACCATGCGGAAGCCAAGCGTGTTCACGCCCATCTTTTTTGTACGTGCCCATTCTTCGCCGCTGGTGTCATCGCCAATGCGTTGCATCTCGAATATCCCTGCACTTAAATGGCTAACGGTATTACACCCAATAAGGTACATATTTCCTGCAGCCTCCCGAATGGCGCGGTAAAGATCAAGAATTACCTCGGCTGTGGTTTTAGAGTTATCGTGGAATTGCCAGCCGGGTGTGGTTAATTCATCTTGCATATCCTTGCCCCAGCGGCCTAATATATCAAAGGTGCTGAAATCGTGCTTAACCATTTCAAAACCCCATTCCTTGTAGATAGAGATGTTACGTTTTATCGCTTCGAGGTTTTCTTCAATACTGGGGTCGAGCGTTGGATATTTAGGATCAATGTTTCTTGTGAGCCAAAGGTTTTTGTCGCTGCTTCGCATTGCGCTCAGCGGCCTTGTCCATAGTCCGGGGCGCATGCCCAGTTCTTTTATCTTAAGGGCCATCTTGTGCATATCCTTAAACCTATCGTTCGGGCGCGAATAATCATCGCGGTAACTCTTATCACCGGGAGCATATTCGTTCCACCCATCGTCAATAACAGAGAATGGACGATTATTTACGTTGGTCGCCAGATCGGCCAACATGCTGGTGTGTTTAACTATAAGGTCGAATGAGTTATTACCATACGCAAAATACCAGTCGTTAATACCATAAACAGGTTTTGCAGGCAGGAGCGGTACAGGGCACATCAACCCGCAAAAGCGATGGGTCATCTGAAACGTGTCCTCGCCGGGTTTACTTTTTGTAGTGATGATGTCAGCACAATGCAAAACTCTGTGGCCCAAATTAACACCCATGCCGCCGTTAGTGGTGCCGAGCGTGAGCCGCATTAAACCACCGCCAACCTGCCAATAGCAAATGGCATTGCAACCTGTTTTCACGCCAAAACAGACATCATCAACACCACTATGTTGTACAAAATACCAGGGCAACTTGCGGTCAAACATTGGCGGTTGAAACAGCAGGTCGCCATAAGACCGTTCCCAGTGGTCGCCTAATATCAACGATTGATGTGCACCATACGCCCATTCCAACTGTACATTACGCAAAGCATCATTTGGCGAATGTACCTCGACTCGCAAAGCATCACCTTCGTAATTCAGTTTAACGGTAATGTCCTTATAATTCCAGGTTTGCTTATCAGCCGAATACAGTTGATGTGAACCATCATCCAGTTTCACAAATACCTTTCCGGGCAAATGCAGCAGCTCATGCGCAGGCGTAAAGGCGTCAGCATATTTTATAAAAAGCAGCCCGGCAAGCCCGGTACCACCTAATTGCACAAAATGTCGTCTGTTCATAATTGGTTGGCGGGGTTTAAAGCCGCTTTCCGAATATAGAGATATAAAATATCGCTGCAAAACCGATTTAATAAAACTTTCCCCTGCAGAGACGCAAGGTATTGCGTCTCTACAAACAAAACCCGTATATTTGAATTTTACAACAATAGCAAGCTATGGAACCCACCACGCTCGAACAGTTTTATAAGGAAACATCCTTTCTTATCCCCGAAGGGATAAATAAAGAGATCGGCCATTTTAATGTTTTTAAAACCGGCGACATTGTTGCGCAATACCGTAAAAAGCCCACGCAAATGCCATATAACCGTCGGGCCTATTATAAAATAAGCCTTATCAGGGGGCACAATAAGGCAGAATATGCTGATAAGGTGATCGATATAGAGAAAAACGGCTTACTATTTGCCACCCCTAAGATCCCCTATAACTATGTGCCACAGGATTATAACCAATCGGGCTACTTCTGCATTTTCACCAGCGATTTTTTGATACAATCCAAAAGTGGCGTAGTACTCGACGACCTGCCTATCTTTCAGCCGGGCGGCTACCCTATTTTTCAGCTTAGCGATGTTGAGGTGGATGATCTTGACTACATCTTCACCAAGATGTATAAGGAACTTTCATCTGATTACGCTTTTAAGTACGACCTGATACGCAATTACGTGCTTGAACTGATACATTACGGCCAAAAACTGCAGCCCGCTACGGCGTTATACCCATCGCACACGGCTTCGGCACGGGTATCGTCGTTGTTTATTGAGCTGCTTGAGCGACAGTTCCCTATTGAGTCGCCACAGCAAAAACTGAACCTGCGTACCGCAAAGGATTATGCCGACCGCCTGGCCGTACACGTAAACCACCTGAACAAAGTACTGAAGGAAAACACCGGCAAAACAACCACCGATATTATCAGCAGCCGCATAATACAGGAAGCCAAGATATTATTGAAGCAAACTGACTGGAACATATCCGAAATTGCCTACTCGCTGGGTTTTGAGCAGGTGGCGCATTTCTCTAATTTCTTCCGAAAACAAACATCGTTCGCGCCGGTAGCTTTCCGTTCTTAAAGCTGATATTTGAATTTTGCAACGATCGGATTGATGTTTGCAAACTACACTGCCTGTTTACGCCCCATCTTTGTATCGTCAAAACTAAACGATACAAAAAAATGGAATTAAGCAACAACACCATACTTATAACAGGCGGCACCAGCGGCATAGGCTACGAGTTTGCCGCGCAGCTGCTGGCGCTGGGCAATACGGTTATTATAACCGGCCGCGACCAGGCGAAGCTTGATCAAACCAAGGCTCAATTACCCGAAGTACACATTTTCAGGAGTGATGTGAGCAACCCGGCCTCGATCACCACACTTTATAATGAAGTTACCGAACGCTTCCCTAATCTTAATATCCTAATAAACAATGCCGGCGAAATGCGTAAAATGGACCTGCATGATACAGCAATGGATATAAATGATATTGTGCGCGAGATCGAGATCAACCTATCGGGGCCGATACGGATGGTGAAAAAATTTCTTCCTCAACTGCAAAAAGTAAACAACGCTGCCATTATAAATGTAACCTCGGGCATCGCGTTCGTTCCGTTTCCGCTGGCTCCTATTTACGGGGCCACAAAATCGGGACTGCAATCATACACCCGCTCATTACGCGTACAATTAAAGAAGGATAACATAAAGGTATTTGAACTGGTTGCGCCGGGAGCAAAAACACCATTGAACGATAAGTTTGAAGGCGATGTAGATCCCAAAATGCTGATGGAACCTACTAAACTGGTAAGCGAAGCCATTAAAGGATTAAAAAACGACAAGTACCAGATATTTCCCGGCATTGCAGGAGTACTTGCTTTTATGAGCAGGCTGGCACCAAATTTTATTTTTAATATGATGGCCAAAATTGCCGAAAAGTCATTGGCCCAAACAAAAGTTTAATAACACAATTATCTAAATACACAAAAAGCATGACAACTAATAATAAAATAGCCCTGGTAACCGGCGGCAGCCGCGGTTTGGGCAAAGACATGGCCCTTAGCCTTGCCAAAAAAGGTATAAACGTAGTACTAACCTATAACAGTAAAAAAGACGAAGCTGATGCAGTAGTAGCCGAGATCGAAAGCATTGGCCAAAAGGCTGCCACACTTCAGTTGGATGCAGGCGATGTAAAAAGCTTTGACAATTTCTTTGCACAATTAAAAACCACACTAAAAGATACCTTCGGAGCTGAACATTTCGATTTTTTGATAAACAATGCAGGTGTAGGTTATCATGCAAGCATTGCTGATACTACCGAGGAAAAATTTGATATGCTGGTGAATATTCACTTTAAGGGCGTATACTTCCTGACCCAAAAGGCATTACCTGTTATTAATGATGGCGGCAGGATCATCAACATATCATCGGGCCTGGCTCGTTTCAGCATGCCCGGTGCATCGGCTTATGCGGCAATGAAAGGCGCAGTGGAAACACTTACACGTTATATGGCCGTTGAGCTTGGTTCGCGCGGCATAGCCGTAAACACCGTTGCCCCAGGCGCTATAGCGACCGATTTTAGCGGCGGTATGGTACGTGACAACAAACAAGTTAATGACCGCATTGCAAGTATAACCGCACTTGGCCGTGTTGGCTTGGCTGATGACATTGGCGGTGTAGTGGCCTTCCTTTGTACCGATGATGCCAAATGGATCAATGGGCAGCGCATTGAGGTATCTGGCGGTATGAATTTGTAAGAATTAAATATGATATTGACTTACGAAGTTTTAAAAACTTCGTAAGTCTTTAAAAGACATGCTCTTCCCAATACGATAAAAATTGTAAATTCAGCTCCAAATGAAAATCATCAGCGGCATCCTTATCCTTGTTACCGTTTTCCTAAACTTTAAACACGGCTGGGCCATGCTAAAAGCAAAGCCCGAAGAAGTTACCCTGTTTGCCAAATGGAACCTTAGTAAAACAACACTGAATATTTTAGCATGGCTAACACTGGCAGGCGGTTTGCTCATTATCTTCCCTGAAACATTTGTGGGCGGCAACATCCTTAACGCAGCGCTTATACTGGTAATAATGGGATTCCACCTAAAATATAAAGAAAACAAGGCGGCCGCAATGGAAATACCCTTTTTGCTTATACCATTGGTAATGATATATCTCGGCTATCCGACATTTTAATAATATCTTGTTGTACTTAGGCGTGAAAGCCTATTCTATCACCTGGTAAATGGTAACCGGTTTACTCTTGTTCTTTAGGGTAACCTCGCCTATTACCTCGCATTTAAATGATTCCTTGGCTTTGTTATAGGTTTCCTCGGTGATCACGATCTGCCCGGCTTTTGCCGCTGATTGCAGCCTTTGCGTTAAGTTAACTGCATCACCAATTACTGTATAATCCAAACGCTTTAACGATACCGACCCAATATTGCCCGACACCATCTCGCCCGAGTTAATGCCTACGGATATTTCCGGCTTATACATTTGGTCGCCTGCCTGCAGCTCTTCCTCGTCCTTTAACTGTTCCTTCACCGCAAGCGCGGCATCAATGGCCCTGTCGAGGTGATAATCACCCCTGAAAACAGCCATTACGGCATCGCCCATAAATTTATCAACGTGACCGCCCTGGGCAATTATCTCTTTTACTATTTTATCAAACAAACCATTCAGTAATTTCACCACCGCGTTGGCAGGCACTTGCTCGGTAATAGCGGTAAAGCCGCACACATCAATAAACATTACAGTAGCCTCTACCAGCTCGTTTTTCATCAGGCTGCTTTCGAACTCCTTGTGCGTCATAAAGTTCAGCACGTTCTCATCCACATACATTTTCAGTATGTTATTCTCCTTGATGGCGCGAATGGTTTCCTGCAGCTGCCTAACGTAGGTAATGGTTTTCTCCATGGTAAGGTCCAGGTCGTCGAAATCCACGGGTTTCATTACAAAGTCAAAAGCGCCTCGGTTCATAGCGGTACGAATGTTCTGCATATCGCCATAGGCCGATACCACTACCGCTTTCACCATAGGGTTAGCCTCGGGTAAACGGCTCAACAGGGTAAGCCCGTCCATTATGGGCATATTTATATCGCTCAGTATAATGTCAAGGTCGGGATGCTCTGCTACCTTCAACAGCGCTTCTTCGCCGTTTTGTGCAAAAACAAACTCATAAATATTTTCCCTGATCTTCCGCCTAAACTTTTGCTTCACTAACAGCTCCAGATCGGCTTCGTCATCAACTACCAATATTTTGGCCATTATTCAATAATTGTTTTAAGTTTTTCCTTCAATAGGTTAAAATCAAGGGGCTTGGTTAAAAAGTCGTTGGCACCGTTTTGCATGGCCTGCCTGTGGTTTTCCTCGTCGCCATAAGCAGTTATCATCATCACTACCGGCGGTGGGGTCTCATAGTCGTGCCGAATTCTCGATAACAACTCAATGCCGCTCATCCCCGGCATGTTAATATCCGAAAGTATCAGCACTACCTCCGAGTGCCTTGCCTTCAAATAGGCTAGTGCTTCCTCGCCCGAAAGAGCAAAATCAAATTCAAACTCGTGGGCCTTTATTTCCCTGCGGAAACGCTGCAAAAAAAGGGGCTGTACGTCAGCCTCGTCGTCAACTACAAGTATCTTCATATTTGTGCCATAAATGTACTAAAATAAACCTTACCGGGGCAACGAAATGGTGAACATTGTATGGTCATTTTCTTTCGTTTCAACAGCAATTTCGCCCCCGTGCCCTTTAACTATTATATCGTAACTTAATGATAGCCCCAAACCAGTGCCCTGCCCTGTGGGTTTGGTGGTAAAAAAGGGTTGCATTATTTTATCCTTAATATTATCAGGCATTCCGGTACCATTATCTTTCACCATAATTTTAACCGAGCCATTCTCAACCCAGGTACTAACCTCAACTACAGGCTGATAATCGGCTCCTGCTGTTTGCTGTTTTTGCTGAACCGCGTAAAAAGCATTGGTGAAAAGGTTAAGCAGTACCCGCCCTATATCCTGCGGCAGCACACTTATACCGGGCACATCAGGCGCATAACTGGTAATTAATTCTGTGTTAAATGTTTTATCTTTTGCCCTTAAGCCATGATAGGCCAGTCGCAGGTATTCATCGGTTAGCGCGTTCAGGTCGGTAACTTCTTTAGTGGTATTACCCGCGCGACTATGTTGCAGCATACCTTTAACTATTCCATCGGCCCGTCTGCCGTGATGAATTATCTTTTTCAGGTTATCTTCAATATCATTGGCAATGGCCATAGCTTCATCGGTATTGCCGTTCTTAAGCTCCTCCTTCATCTCCGCCGAAAGTTCTATACTTACTTCGCTAAAATTATTTACAAAATTTAACGGGTTTTGTATTTCATGGGCTATACCAGCCGTAAGCTGCCCTAATGAAGCCATTTTTTCTGATTGCACCAATTGCGCTTGTGTGTGCTTTAGTGTTTCGAGTATATGGTTTAGCTTTTTGTAAGCCTCGGCGTTTTCAATAGCGATAGATATGTAAGCCGCCAGGTTACGCAGCAGGGTTAAATGGTAATTATGATAAGCGTATAACCTGAAACTTTGCACGGTTATTACCCCCAGCTTTTTATCCTCGATAGTTAACGGAATATACAGGATGGAGTTGGTAAACTCGCCCGCGCGAATTTTTAAAGTCGGTATGTATTTTACATATTCAGTGGCAAAATCGCCAATAAATATCTCTTTTTGATTTTTAAAGCACCATACTGATATGCGCTCATCTTCCAGCGAATCAAAACTGAACGGCAGCTTCTCACCTTTTTCAATTGTACCCGGAAAATCTATGCGGCCCTCTGTTTCGTTGTATATGCCGATGGCCAGCGCAGCAGCATCCATCAGCGTATTTACATTTTCGTAAACTTTGGCAATAATATCTTCAATAGTAATGCACGAAGTAATGCTTTGCCCAATTTCACTCAGTAATTTGATGTTGCGGTATGACCGTTGTATCTCATCGCGTTGTGCTTCCAGTTCTTCCTTTTGGGCCGAAATTTCCGAGGTCCTTTTCCGTACATCACTTTCCAGGTTCTGGTTCTTTTTCTCTATCTCTTCTTTTTGAGCCTCAATTAAGTTATAAGCCTTTGCATTCTCCAACGCTGTAGCTACATAAGCCGCAATTATTTTTAATACAGATATATGATAGGACGTATAAACATGCTCCACTACAGATTGTACCGTGATAACTCCAATACAGTTCCCCTTAGCCATCAGCGGCAAATAAATTATTGAAGATGCGTCACCCCCGACTTTCGCGCTAAGGCTTGTCGACACATACTTTTGCCAGTCGCTTTGCTCATTAATTATTATATCTTTTTTATTATGGAAACAATGAGACGACAAACGTTCTTCGGATAATGCATTGGAAGAAAAAGGCATTGACACACCATTTTCCTTAACCGCCGGAAAATCGATACTTTGATCCTTTTCGTTGTAAATACCAATAGCAAATATGGAAGCATCCATTAAACCATTTACTTTATCGTATGATATCTCGATAATAGCTTCTGTAGAAAAGCTGGAAGTAATGTCCTGCCCTATCTCGCTAAGCAGTTGGATGCTTTTTAACATTTCATCGTTAAAAGGCTCTGAGACGGGTATTTTTGTTTTTTCCATGTTATGATTTCGTTATGAAAACAGATCTCACCCCACTCCCTTTCCACTACCGGTATTTTAGTACAGAAAGGTAAGATTTTTTTACAATAATCACATTGTTATCAACCAGTTACAGGCAAAATAATTGAAAATTCCGTACCACTATCTCCTGTACTTACCAATTCTATTTTACCCTCGTGGCCCTTGGTCACAATATCATAGCTTAACGACAAGCCCAGCCCGGTACCCTCGCCTGTAGGCTTGGTGGTAAAAAACGGCTGCATTATCTTTTCTTTAATGGCATCGGGCATACCCACACCATTGTCTGATACTTTAATTACCAGCAACTTATTTTTAATAGCCGTAGTTACACTTACCCTGGGCTTATAATCGGCGCCTGCCGTTTTTTGCTTTTGCTGCACCGCGTAAAAAGCGTTATTTAATAAATTAAGCAACACGCGGCCTATATCCTGTGGCACTACATTCACCAATGGCAGATCAGGGCTAAGGTCCGTCTCCAGTTCTGCATTAAAGCTCTTATCCTTTGCCCTTAAACCATGATAAGCCAACCGCAGGTATTCATCAGCCAGTTGGTTTATATCTGTTGGTTCCTTGGTATTGCTGCTGGCACGGCTGTGCTGCAGCATACCCTTCACAATGCCATCGGCCCGTTTGCCGTGGTGCCGTATTTTTTCCAGGTTTTGTTTTATATCCGTAGCAATTGATATAGCTTCCTCTTTATCCCCATTGATCAGCTGCTCTTCCATTTCGTCAACCAGCTCAATGTTTACCTCGCTAAAGTTGTTCACAAAATTCAAAGGGTTTTGTATCTCATGTGCTATACCCGCCGTAAGCTCGCCCAGAGACGCCATTTTCTCCGATTGTATCAATTGTTTTTGCGTAAGCTGCAACTGTGCAAGTGTGGTTTCAATATCCGCCTTTTGTTTTTGCAACAATTTGTTGGCACCTTGCCGTTGCTTACCATTTCGCCAAAAAATAAAAACTAAAAACAATAAAATTACCAGGCCTGCAATAAAAGCATACATACGTACCTGCTCACGGTATTGTATTTGGGCGTCGGCAATTGCCTGCTGGCGTTGTTTTTCTTCAAAATCGATCGACAATAACTGCTTTACTTTATCCTGGCTATACAAGCTATCCTTTGCAGCGGTAGTTAACTTAAAATACTTGTAAGCCTCGGGCAAATTATGGTCTTCATCGTAATAAGTGTATAATACTTTCCCGGCATTTAAAACATCCTGCTCGTATTTGCCTGCCGTTGCCGTTTCCAGCGCCCGTTTTGCATAATATTCAGCCGAATCCTGCTGAGCATATTTGTGATACAATTTGGCCGTACTCAAATAGCTCATGCTTAACATTTCAGGGTCATCCCCAGCAGTAGCAAGCTTAACCCCTTTCCTCAAATGCTTTAACGCTTCATCTTTATGCCCCCTTTCAATTTCTACTTCGCCAAGGTCGCGTTCAATGTTATCTATTAGCGTAGCGAATTTATTTTTTGTAGCATCAGCATAGCATAGATCCAGGTAATGTTCTGCCGAATCTATTTGATGTGTATAAAGGTAACTCTCGCCAATATTGATATAGATAATTGCCTGCAGCTCTCTTTCATTTAATTTAACCAATTTGTGAGTAGCGGTGTATGGCTTCCATTGTTTATCTGCCTCCAATAAATAAGGGAGCGCCTTTTTATAATCGGATTTTTCAATATACGTAGCGCCAATGTTATTATTTTCCATTGCTACACCAAGCACATTGTGCAATGTCTCAAACTGCCTGCGTGCCTGTAAATAAAATTGCATACCCTTGGCGTAATCGCCCATGGTAGCATTGGCATTGGCCATTATATTCAATATGCGCGAAATATCATACTGCCTGTTATTTTTAACTGCTATGGCATATGCTTGCTGCGCGACTATGATAGACGAATCAGGATTAAAAAGAAAGTATTTTTTCCCTAATTCTATCAATAGGTTCATCTTTACCGTATCTGCATCGGCTTTACTTAAAGCAGTGCGAAGGCTGTCAATATCCTTGTGCTGTGCCCGGGCGAACGCGGTGGCGAATAGTAATAAGATAATAAGGTATGGTTTCTTCATTAACTGGTTATTAAACAGGCAATTTAATTATAAATTCCGAACCTTCACCTTCTTTACTGTTAAGGTCGATCTTACCGCCATGCCCCTTTGCCACTATATCATAACTGAGCGATAACCCAAGCCCCGTACCTTCGCCTGTTGGCTTGGTAGTAAAAAATGGTTGCAGTATCTTGTCTTTAACATCATCAGGTATACCAATGCCATTGTCGGCCACTGTTATTTCTAACATCTTTCCTTTAACGGCTGTAGTTAGCTTTACTACCGGCTTAAAACTTTCACCTGCTGTTTTTTGCTTTTGCTGTACCGCATAAAACGCGTTGTTGAACAGGTTTAAAAGCACACGGCCAATATCCTGCGGAACTACATTTACCATTGGCAACCCCACAGCCAAATCTGTTTCCAATTCGGCATTAAAGCTTTTGTCCTTAGCCCGCAGGCCGTGGTATGCCAGGCGCAGGTACTCATCGGCCAGTTTATTTATGTCGGTAGGTTCCTTGGTGTTGCTGCTGGCGCGACTGTGTTGAAGCATCCCCTTCACAATACCATCGGCCCGCTGCCCGTGATGGCGTATTTTTTCAAGGTTCTGTTTTATATCGGCTGCAATGGCCATTGCTTCTTCTTTATCGCCTTTAACTAACTCCTGCTCCATCTCATCAACCAGTTCCATGCTCACCTCGCTAAAGTTGTTTACAAAGTTCAGCGGGTTCTGTATCTCATGCGCTATACCTGCCGTAAGTTCGCCCAGCGAGGCCAGTTTTTCTGATTGTATCAATTGCTGCTGTGTAACTTTAAGTTGTTCAAGCGTTTTCTCAAGAGCTTCCTTTTGCATGGTCAATTCGGCGGTACGCTCGGCCACCATCCTGTCGAGTTCGGCGTTGCGCAGATCGGCCATGCGCAACTCCTCGCGCTGCTTTTTCGAGGTGGCCCAGCGACCGAATATCCACATGAACGCGCCTACAATGGCAACCACGTAATAAACCTCCTGATCATCATAAAACCTATCGGCTACCAGCTGTGTTATGCCCGAAATAAACCCGACTGCTATTAAGGGATAATGCGCCTTTAAATAAAAACCGAAATTTTTAAAATCGCCCTCTTTCCCAACAAACAATACCACACCCAACAATAGGGCACTCCCACAGAGGCTCATGATGGAATCGCTGTTCCTGAATAATAACTGAAGCGCAATATAAAGAACCAATACCCCCCATTGCGAGAATGTAAGTACCGATTTCCATTTCATCCAAATTGCCGTGAATTTTATGGATTTATGTAACCGGTTTATCAATAAAAAAGCCGATAAGAAATAAAAAAAGCTCATCCTATTCCAGTCTATGTTTATATAATAGGGCTAATATAATTATTTAAGCAATAGGCACCCATACGGTAAACTCTGTAAACTCATTTTCTTTTGTATCTACGCTTATTTTGCCCCCGTGCCCCTTCACCACAATATCATAGCTTAATGACAGGCCCAAGCCCGTACCTTCTCCTGTCGGTTTGGTGGTAAAAAATGGCTGCATTATCTTTTCTTTAATATTATCAGGGATGCCGTTGCCATTGTCGCGAACGGAGATCACCAGGCTATTTTTTTCTGCGGATGTAGATACGATAACTTCCGGCTTATACTCGCTGTCCGATGTTTTCTGTTTCTGATTTACCGCGTAAAACGCATTGTTGAACAAATTAAGTAACACACGGCCTATGTCCTGCTGCGCTATATTTACTTTTGGCAGCTTTTCATCAAAATGGGTAACCAACTCGGCATTAAAGCTTTTGTCCTTAGCCCGTAAACCATGATAACTCAATTTCAAAAATTCATCGGCTAATACATTAATATCGGTTAGCTGCTTCTCGCCGGTGCTGGTGCGGCTGTGCTGCAGCATGCCTTTAACAATAAAATCGGCGCGTTTGCCGTGGTGGCGTATCTTTTCGAGGTTTTGTTTTATATTTTCAGATATCGCTATCGCTTCATCCTTATCGCCATTGTTCAGTTCGTTCTGCATCTCGTCAACCAGTTCAACACTTACTTCGCTAAAGTTATTTACAAAATTCAGCGGGTTTTGTATCTCATGGGCGATGCCTGCAGTAAGCTCGCCCAGCGAGGCCATTTTTTCGGATTGAATGAGTTGCGTTTGGGTTGATTTAAGGTTTGTCAGCGTACTTTCCAATATTTTATTGGCTTTATGTTTTTGCCGGTTGTTACGGTAAAGTATTAATGCAATAATAAGGAAAACGCCCAATCCGGCAAGCAGGGCATAGGCTCTGATCTTACTTTGATAAAGCGCCTTCTCTTTTTCCAGGTTCTGCAACCGAAGCTGCTCACTAAATGAAAGGCTTTGAAATTGGGCCAGGCTTGAGAGCCTGTTTTTAAATATACTATCTTTAGCAATTAATGCAATGCCGGCATATTTAAAGGCGCTATCCTGTTGGTTCCTTAATTTATAACTAAGGTAAAGCTGCTCATAAGCTACCCCCATATTGAGTTGCTGGCTTGTTGATGGACCTAATATTTTAAAGACTTTCAGCATTTTTGCGGCAAAATAAATACTCGAATCTTTTTCTTTTTCGGCGAGGTAAAAGTTTGTAAGCTTTAAATAACCCGCGGCTAAACTGGATATGTTATTTTGTTCAATAGCAGAATGTACGCCTTCATAATAAAATTCTGTTGCTTTTGCCTTATCTCCTTTTTTCAGGGCAATATCGCCCATTACGCCTAAGATATACCCCAGGTATTTTTTTTGCCCGGTTTTTACTGAGAGGTTCCTTGCCTCGTTTTCAAAAACTAATGCAGAATCAACTTTGTTAAGTTCAGCATAAGTGTTTCCAAGTACCATATCAGCAAGCATTATGCGCATGGGGTTATTTATTTCCTGCGCAATCCTTTTAGCTTCCTTAAAATGGAAGATCATTTGTTCTGTATTTTGCGTTCTTTCCATTAGTACAGCAAACATGTGCTGTAATAATGATAACATTAAAAGCCTGCTTTTTTCGGGAGTAGATTGCGGATATATCAACCAACTGTTACTCCCGCTTTTGGGGTCATCGGCAATTGCAAAAGCCTCAAGCAAACTTTTCAGTGCTTCGGCGTACCGCCCCATAGTAGTTAATTGATAGCCTTTAAAGGCAAGTATCGAAACCACTATCAGCTTTTTATTATTTTTCCGGGCGAGCGACAGGGCCTGGTCGGCATAATAAAGCGCGCTATCCCTGTTTATTTCTTCAAAGTAGTCATAGGCATTGCGGTTCGCCCGGTAACGTAACGAGTCGTTAGTTGCATTTTTAAACGCCTTAATAGTGCTATCGGGCAAATGCTGTTGCGCAGTAGCCAATACAGGGATCAACAGCAGCAATAATATTTTAAAGCAGATTTTCATATTATCAGGATTAACTAACCGGTAATTGAATAATAAACTCCGAACCTTGGCCCTCAACGCTGTTAACCTGTATGCTTCCGCCGTGCCCTTTTACCACTATATCATAACTAAGTGATAAACCCAACCCTGTCCCCTCGCCTGTTGGTTTGGTGGTGAAAAATGGCTGATATATTTTGTCTACAATATTTTGTGGGATACCGTTGCCATTATCTTTAACAGTTATAATGAGGTTGTTTTTTTCTGCGGATGTGGATACTGTTACTTCGGGCTTGTAACCAGTTCCTGCAGCTTTCTGCTTTTGATTTACGGCGTAAAATGCATTGTTAAACAGGTTGAGCAGTACCCGGCCAATATCCTGCTGTGCTATGTTTACCCTTGGTAGCTTTTCATCAAAATTGGTTATCAACTCGGCATTGAATGATTTGTCTTTAGCCCGTAGTCCATGATAGCTTAGTTTCAAAAACTCATCAGCCAACACATTAATATTGGTTAATTGCTTTTCGCCTGTACTGGTACGGCTGTGTTGCAACATGCCTTTTACAATAAAGTCGGCGCGTTTGCCGTGCATATTGATCTTTTTTTCGTTTTCCTTAATATCAAGTGCTATTGCTTTTATTCCTGCTAAGTCGCCTTTCTCTATCTCCTGTTCCATTTCATCTATCAACTCGGTGTTTACTTCCGAAAAATTATTCACAAAGTTCAGCGGGTTTTGTATCTCGTGGGCGATGCCTGCGGTCAACTCACCCAGCGAGGCCATTTTTTCGGATTGGATAAGCTGGGTCTGCGTTAGCTTTATCCGTGCCATCGCTGTTTCTATATCTGCTTTCTGTTTTTTTAACAGCTTATTAGCCTTTTGTCGCTGTTTACCGTTGCGCCAAAAAATTATCGACAGCAATAACAATACCGCCAAACCGCCCGATAAAATATAGGTTCGTAACAGGCCCTGCGCTTTATCCTGCTCAGCCTGTAATTCCTGCTGCCTTTCTTTCTCGTCAAAATCAAGAGTAAGCAGTTGTTTTACTTTATCCTGGCTGTAAAGGCTGTCTTTTGCGGCGGTGGTTACCTTAAAATATTTATAGGCTTGCGCTATATTATGATCTTCGTCGTAATAGGTATAAAGCGCTTTCCCGGCATTTAAAACGTCCTGTTCATAATTACCCGCCGCAGCTGTATCCAATGCTTTTTGCGCATACAATATTGCCGAATCCTGTAGCTTGTATTTATGGTAAAGGTTAGCCATGCTGAGGTAGGCGATGCTAAGGTTCTCGACATCATCAAGAGTACGATCACTTATTACTGCCTGCCTAAAATTTCGCAACGCGCCGTTTTCATCTCCCTTCAATTCCTGTACTTCTCCCATATCCCTTTTTACATTACCCAACAGTGCCTGGTAATGTGTAATATTGACGGTTTTTAATGCGGCGTCAAGATAATATTTAGCCGAATCCAGTCTCTTCATATCCAGGTAACATTCTCCAAGGTTTAAGAGTAGGATACCGTTTAAATTTTTCTCGGATGCGGTCAATCCATGCGACCGTGTATAATCATCCAATGATTTTATGGCCTTTCGCAAATAAAAAAGTGCAGCTTTAACATCCTCTTTTTCCAGGTAGGTAGAACCAAGGTTGTTATCTACTTTAGCCGCTCCCATGCCATAATTGGCCAATTGGTAGTTTTTTAAAGCTTTTAAATAATATTGTATGGCATTAACATAATCGCCCATGCTGGCATAAGCATTTGCAATGCCATTAAAATCATTCCCTTCTTCCTTTACCCAATTATGTTTTTTAGCGATCAAAAAAGCCTGTTGATCAACTATAATGGCAGAATCCGGGTAGAATATATAATATATCCTGCCTAACCCATACAAAGCCGTATATTTATCAGTATCGGTAGTGGCTTTATTGAGGGCCATACGCAGTGTATCAATTTTTTTGTGCTGTGCCGTGGCAGTAAAAAAAGCCACAAGCAATAAGCTAAGGATAAGTACTTTTTTCATCTGTATGATCAATTAAAAGGTAATTTAATAGTGAACTCCGAGCCTTCGCCCTGCGTATTTTGCACATAAACCGGGTCGGCAAAGGCCAAACAAATGAAAAATATCGAACATACAAGTGCATAACGCATAGCGCAACCAGGTTTAAAATAAATTAAAAAATCAGGTAGCCTGTATTATATCGCCTGCACGGGCAGGTAAACAACAAATTCGGTGTATTCGCCTTCTTTGGTATTTACTTCAATTTTGCCTCCGTGGCCTTTCACCACAATGTCATAACTTAACGATAATCCCAGCCCGGTGCCCTCGCCGGTTGGCTTGGTTGTAAAAAAGGGCTGGTAAATTTTGTCTAAAACGTGCTGCGGTATACCGTTGCCGTTATCCCGAACTTTAACCCCCCAGCCTCCGCTGGCAAGCGGAGGAGCAAAGGTGGTTAGTTCAACTTTGGGGGCATAATTTGAGCCTGCGGTTTTTTCTTTTTGGTTTACCGCGTAAAAAGCGTTGTTGAACAGGTTGAGCAACACCCGCCCAAAATCCTGCGATACCACGTTGAGTTTGGGCAAACTCTCATCAAAGCGGGCCACCAGTTCGGCGTTGAATGATTTGTCTTTGGCCCTTAAGCCGTGGTAGGATAGTTTAAAAAATTCGTCGGCCAAAATATTAATGTCGGTTAGCTGCTTTTCCCCGGTGCTTATACGGCTGTGCTGTAGCATACCCTTTACAATAAAATCTGCACGCTTGCCATGCTGACTTATTTTCTTCTGGTTTTCTTTTATATCGGTAGCAATATCCTTTACTTCGCCATACTCACCAGCGTCAATAAATTGCTGCATTTCATCTATCAGTTCGGTATTTACTTCGGAAAAATTATTTACAAAGTTGAGCGGGTTTTGTATCTCATGGGCAATACCGGCGGTGAGCTCGCCGAGCGAGGCCATTTTCTCGGATTGGATTAACTGACGTTGGGTTTTCCGTAATGATTTGAGTGTCCTTTTATTCAGGTGCAACTGGCGATAAATAAATATCAACAGGCCAACAATGAGTATCAATACAATTATTGACCCGCCAAGCAGCATATTGCGTTGCGTTAGCTTATAATCCTGTACAGCTTTTTCCTGTTTAAGCTGGTTAATGTGGCTGGTTTGCTCCTTGTCTTTTGCTTCGGTTTCATATTGGGCGACTTTAAACTCATCCGAAGCTTTGTCAACTTCATCGGCCAGTTTAAAATACTGGTCGAAGTATTTTTCCGATTCTTCGAGCTTGTTTTGCTTGCGATAAAAGTATCCCAACTCCCGGAGGTATTTGAGTTGCAATAACACGCCATTTTCCTTTAAAGCTTCCTGGTTAGCTTTCAGCAGTGCCTTTTCGGCCATGGCAATATTGCCGGTATGCAAATAGTACTGGTAATAATCGTAGTCTATTTCCATAAAGCCGTTGGCTGTTATAGTTTTTATGTTTAAAGTATCGGGCATGGCCTTAACCCTGTCGAGTAAATGAAGCGCGGCTGTGTCCCGGTGCATTACAAGGTATATACCGGCCTTAAAAACCAATGCACCGGCCAAACGCTGCGAGGGTTTTGTACCATTTATTTGTATAGCTTTATCTATATAACTCAGCGCATCAATATATTGATGCTCGCTAACAGCGACCTCGCTTAAACCTACATAGTTAAGTTGTGAGTTGTAGTTAAACTTACCCGTTAACTCAATTGCCTTTTTTAAATACTCCCTGGCTTTAGCGTTGTTGCCCCATTCGGCATATTGGTGGCCAATTACGGTTAAGGTTGCTATATAAAAATCGGGCGAATATTTTCTGTAAATTTCATTGGCTTTTAAGTAATTGCTTATAGCCAGGTTATTTTCGTTTTTATAATAATAATAACCTGCTATACCGTGGTAACAAGGGCCGGTATTTGCCTGTGGGCCGTTAACCTGGTAATATTCCAACTTAGCGGTATAATATTTAAAACGGCCCTGCTGGTCATCAGTCAGGTTGTATAGCACCCGCATACTTAGCAGCAGCATCATAATTTGTTTGTGCTGCTTATCGAATTCATCAACTACTGTTTTCAGCGTGGCTAATGTTTCAGTGTATTTTTTGGCTTGCCAGGTTTTAGTAGCATCCTGTATTTTCTCGTAAGGTTCGGGGTCAAAAGCCTTAAGTGTTTTATTTAAGCGGAGCAAAGGCGAAAGGTGGTCGGGATAATCTGCGGTTTCGACTACATGAATAGGTGTAAAATCAACCAATTGCTGTAAAACACGAAGGCTATCTTTGGGTGTTTTTTGTTTGGACAGAACCTTAGCCAGCGAATCCATTCTATAATGAATAAAATCCTGTTGCGCCCAGCTATTATTAATGCAACAGATACTACAAAAGGTAAATAACAACCAAACGCGGACTGAATTCATTTTCAAATAATTAGGGATTAAACAAAAATAATATTTCAGCCCGCAATAATACTATGCGGGCAAATAAATTATAAATTCTGAACCTTCGCCTTCACTACTTTCAATTTCCAGTTTACCGCCATGCCCCTTCACTATAATATCATAACTAAGCGACAGGCCTAATCCTGTGCCCTCGCCTGTTGGTTTGGTGGTGAAAAATGGTTGCAATATTTTTTCTTTTACATTATCGGGGATGCCGGTACCGTTATCCTTTACCCTTATTTCAGCCCCCCACCCTCCGCTGGCAAGCGGAGAAGCAAATGTGGTAAGCGTAACTGTCGGCTTGTAATCCGTTCCCGCTGTTTTTTTGCGCTGCTGTACGGCGTAAAACGCATTATTGAACAGGTTGAGCATTACACGGCCAATATCCTGCGGAATAATGTCGAGTTTGGGGATATGCTCGCCTAAGTTTGTAATCATATCCGAGTTGAATGATTTATCCTTCGCCCGCAAACCATGATAGCTTAACCTAAAGTATTCCTCGGTCAAATTGTTTATATCGGTCATTTGTCGCTCGCCCGAATTATTGCGCGAGTGCTGCAGCATATTTTTAACAATGGCATCGGCCCGTTTGCCGTGATGGCGTATCTTCTCCAGGTTTTGCTTTATATCTTCGGATATGGCTATCGCTTCGTCCTTATCGCCATTCTTCAACTCTATTTGCATTTCGTCTATCAGTTCCACGCTTACTTCGCTAAAGTTGTTTACAAAGTTCAGCGGGTTTTGTATCTCGTGGGCTATACCGGCGGTGAGTTCGCCCAGTGAGGCCAGTTTTTCAGATTGTATCAGTTGCTGCTGGGTGGTTTTCAGCTCATCTACCGTGGTGGCAAGCTTGTCGCGCTGGGTAATTATCTGCTGCTGCTGTTCGCTTAGCTCTTTATTGGCATCGCTTAATTGCCGGGTGCGCTGGGTTATTTTTTCTTCTAATTGCTGGTTTTCACGGATCAAAGCGCGTGAGCGATACCTGATAAAAGCATATATCGCGGCAGCAAATAATATAATATAGATGAGCCATGCCCACCAGCGCATCCAAAGAGAGGTATGGATAATTATGGTGATGCTATCGCCGGTATTGTTCCAAACCCCATCGCTATTGCAGGCCTTTACGTGGAAAGTATAGGTACCAGGCGAAAGGTTGGTGTAAGTTACGCTGCGTAATGTACCTGCCTGTACCCAATCCTTATCATAGCCTTCCAGTTTATAGGCGTACTTATTTTGCGAAGGATCATCAAAATGGAGGGCTATATAATCAAATTTTATGCGGTTTTGGTTATAGGCCAGCTCAAGTGTGTTAATGCCGTAAGGGATAATATTTTTGGCCGACCCATCCGATAAGAGGTTGCTGTAGGTTATCCCTTCTATATGGACTATTGGCGGGTCGGGGTTCGCATCCAACGCACGGGGATCGAACATAACCAGGCCATCATTAAGGCCAAAAGCTATCATACCGTTCCCGGCCCGCGATTGGTTGAGACCTTCGGTATACCATATATCCTCCCCCGGTAAAATAGTTTCTGCTTTAAAATTCTGTATCTTGTTGGTATGCGGGTCGAAACGCGAAAGCCCCCGTTCGGATATTATCCAGAGGTGCCCGGCTGCATCCTTACTGATATTCTCGGTGCCATTTTGCAGCAAGCCCGATCGCTCATTCAAATTTCGGGTAACAAGCCCGGTTTTAGGGTCGAATTCAAATAATCCGTTCAAATAAGTGCCTACCCAAAGCCTGCCCGAATCGCCCTCACAAACAGCGTTAACACAAAACATTTTCCTGTTTTTTTCGGTGTTATCATAGGAATAAAATTTATGCGTAACACGGTTAAACTTATTAAGCCCCCCGGCATTAGTACCTACCCAAAGGGTACTGTCCTTATCTTCGTAAATACATAACACGTTGTTGTCGTCAAGCCCTCCGTCGTTAATTGTATTAGCTATAAAATTTCCTAAGCGGTAAGGATAACGGGTTATTTTTTTTGTTTGCGGATCAAAAGAACATATACCCTTGGTATACGTGCCCAGCCATATTATGCCGGTATGATCGCGATAAACTACCCTTATTAAATTAGCGGCTATAGTGTTTGTATCTGTGGCTTTGCAGGTATATACCTCTTGTTTATGGGTTTGAGTGTTATACGCTACAAAGCCATTTTCGGTAGCTATATAGATCATTCCGTTTGTGCCCTGGCATACTGAAACAATGGTGAGGTTGGTGCTGAATATTTTTTTGAATGTGCCTGTTGACGACAGCCATTCGTAAACTGCTGAATTATTATAGAGCCAATAATTACCGTTACCAGCCAGTGAAATATTTACAGTACCACCCGGATAACTGTTTGGGTTACCCGGTATGTTTTTATAAATATGAAACGCGCTTTTTAAATAATTGGCCTTATAAACACCCTGCGAACCCACCCAAAGCTGCCCTGTGTTATCAATTATTTTATTATTGATGTATGGTGGCGCACCTTTACCTGTGTATTTTCTAAATTCCCCTGTCTTAGTATTAAAATATATCAAACCTTTGGCAGATGAAAGCCAGAAATTCCCTATCCGGGTTTCTACCATATCGCTCAGGCTATTCTTAACCGTGTCTTTATTAATGTAATTGGTAAACTTGCCTGTTTTTCTGTCAAACCTCGCCATGCCCGAATCCAGGGCAAACCATAATTGCTTTTTCCGGTCCTCATAAATCGTGCTGAGGTAGGCGCTAAAAATATCGCCCGGCTTATTGCCCGGTATATAGTCCTTAACACTATTGTTCCTGAGATCGAACCTGGTTACCCGCAGGTCTTTATTGTTCCCATGAAAAGTGTTGGCCCATAATATCCCCGGTTCTGATGATGCCTCGTAGATCGGGCTAAACGCCCTGGCTTTTGCCGTATCAGTTGTAGTAAGATAACCTTTAAACCCTTTGCCTGGCCCATTATACCTGTACAAGCCATTGCTGGTGGGCACCCAAATTGCCCCATTTATTGTTTTATAAGGCTCATAAAACACATTTGAGTTTATATGATCAACGCCTTTTGTTTGTGCGCCAAAAGTTTCATAGTCGCCGGTAGTCTTGTTAAATTTTACTACACTTGATCTGATCCCATCTGCATATCTGCCCCATAAGTTATTATTGTTATCTTCAAAATCAATAGTAACCTGTGCAAACGAAAAAGATCTGGGGAATTGAAATTCCTTAAATGTATCTGTATTCCTGTCGTACCTGAAAAAGCCGTTGGCATCGGCACTCACCCATAAAACTTTTTGCCGGTCCTCAAACATTGAAGGTATATCGGTATTATTGATCTTATTGAGCTGGTCAGAACCTAAATTATACACTTTATAATTATAGCCGTCATATCGAACGAGGCCGTTTTGTGTGCC
>Ga0207019_1015_pt1 | contig 50995 bp, 41 predicted proteins | sample Alteio_BWMinCont_50_FD_153483 | JGI IMG/M metagenome (GOLD analysis project Ga0207019, IMG submission 153483) | Enriched cells from forest soil in Barre Woods Harvard Forest LTER site, Petersham, Massachusetts, United States -... | ecosystem: Environmental > Terrestrial > Soil > Temperate forest >...
ACTACATTTAATTACGTAAGCACTTGCCAATATTTTAAATTATTAAGAAAGACAGGAACATCAAATATTATACCTACGTTAGGTTGGGACTTAACTTCATGTGTATCAAATTTATTACCTGCACCGCGCATTATAGGTTATAATGGGACTAAATGGAAAGATTTGGGAGAATCTAATTTAACTTATGCTCCAAGTGGCGGAACTATTAGCGCAGCTTCGGCAGTAACACAATATGGTGCTTTTACAATTGGCAATAGCAACCCATTAATAACAAACACGCCTAATGGTGATACATGTTTTGCTGCTATTATAATGCCAGATAGCACAACCTCTCTACTAAATGGGCAAACTCAAAGCACGGGACATAAATGGTATACGTTTACGCCTAAAACGCCTGAAATAAAAATTACGCTTACTAATACAAACATGAGTTCAAATCACATACATGACATAATGCTTTTTGAAGGAGCTTGTTATGTATATCAAGGTGTTGGTCATGATTCTGCATGGAGAGATACAACCCTTACAATTACATTACATGAAGCCCAAGTTGGTACACCCTATTTTATAGAAACCTTTAGGCAACGAAACAATTGTTCTTTATGTTCTGCATCATCGGCAAACTTTAATATAAAAGTGCAAAGCCTCCCAACCCCTGTGCAAACAGTAACAAACAGCGTTGTTTATCTAAACGGGCATCCATCCCATATGGCCGAGCAAGTAGTTATCCGTATTAATAAAGCCTATTTAAATGCTACCAACGTTAACAATACAAGTTTAGTAAGCGGTACAGCCTCGCAGTTTTTTGATACAGTCGTTATCAACTCTATAGCTAATCTGCTTTATAACAACAATGTTGGAACAGTTAATGGCTTGACTGTAAAAAAAGTGTATCCTAAAATGACTTTTGCAGATACAATTACATTGAGTAGAGATAGTCAATTAGTACGTCAATCAGCCCTTTTTGAAACGTTTATTCTTAGCCTACCGAAAAACACAAGATTATTTTGGACAAGCAGAATGTTAACCTTTGCTAATAAGGTAATGTATTCAGACCCTAACTTGGTAATGACTTTAACAGGTGCACCTGATGACCCGTATTATGCACTGAACCAAGATAACTTGCATGATGGAACTGGAACATATCCCAATGGAAATATTAATGCTGAAGGGGCATGGAATATTGAAACAGGAAAAAGTTTTATTAATATTGGCGTTTATGATACGGGAATTGACCAAACGCATGTAGAGTTAAGCGGTAAAGTTATTGACGGATGGAATTATACGGGCAGCGGCATTGGTTCAAGTTTAATATCAGGTACATGTGATGATGGGTATATAGGTCATGGTACTGCTTGTGCAGGAATAATAGGAGCAATTAGAAATAATACGATTGGATTTGCAGGTATAGCAGGAGGGAATGATTCTATTGGAAATCTCGGTTGCTCTCTTTATGACATGAAAATTTTTGACTCACAAGGAACCCCTGCAAGTTCAACAAATTTAGCCCGAGCAATTCAAGAAGGTGCTACTGCTTACGGATTGCATGTTATGAATAACAGTTATGCCAATTTTAGCGGTGTATATGATAGGGTTCTTCATGATGCGGTTGAAGCCGCTGCACAAAGTGGAGTTATTTTTGTAGCTTCAAGAGGAAATTATTACGGAAGCGGTACCACTTGCTACGGTGGGCCAAGTAATTACAACGTAGGCGACGTTACATACCCCGCCTGTTTTGCTGACTATATGGTTATAAATGTTGGTGCAAGTGGGTGGGATGGAGAATCTAAATCCCCACTTAATGGAAATTCTGGAGATGCTTGCGATAATGACCTAATATCTATGAGCGGCGAAAACATAGATGTTATTGCCCCAGGAACATCAGTAATAGTGTCTAAAACCACGGCAAGTTCTTGTTCTGGTCTTGGTTATGGTTCAAGCGATTACGCTTCGTTCGGTGGAACTTCTTCGGCAGCTGCCCATGTTTCAGGAGCGGCAGGTCTTATATTAAGTCAAGCCAATTCAGGTGCAGTAGCACCTGACAACTTAGCTATTGAAGATGTTGAATGGCTTTTACAGAAAAGTGCAAATAATAGATATTCAGGTGCAGGGCATTATGATAGTGATAATGGCTGGGGAATAATTAATGCAGGAACCGCACTAAACAATATCGAAAATGGGACATTTAAAATACAACACTTTGCAATGAATGATAGTAAAGGTACTACTTGGAATGGAGGTAAAGGTAACTCCCCATACAGTGTTAATCAAACAATTACTCTAACACAACCATACGATACTTTAAACGCAACCAGCTATAATGGAGATGTTTGGCAATGGAATATTGAATTACATTATACGTTAGATGACCCGAATGATGTTGTTTGGGCAGCTTGGCCTCGTTTTAGCGCTTCTAGTGGATTTTCATGGGTAGAACCATTACCTACTGATAACTGGTGCCAATTAGTTAATTTTACTAACCATGAAGCAAATTTAATAACATACCAATACGATATTAAACGGGATGCGAGTGGCCCTATTGACCCGCTTTATCCAGCAAATATATATGTTGGTATTTCAATCTATACTTATAACTCTACGACAGGCATCAATAAATATGAATCTGATAATACGATACTAAGTGTTTATCCTAACCCGACTCAGGAAAAGGCAACTGTAGGTTTAAAGCTTACCAAGGCCGAAAAAATTTCATTAGAAATATTTGATATGCAGGGTACACTTATTAAAACTATTGCCAAAGAAAAGTTACAAGAGGGAAACCACGAGTTTCATATTTCAGTTAGTGATATTGCCCAAGGTGTGTATCAAATTAAACTATCTACCGAAACTTTATCTAGCACTAAAAAGCTCATTGTTGTTAGATAGTTTTGAATGATGAATTTAACGATTATCGGGCACTTTGCGTGCCCGATTTTTGTATATTAGCTTTGCGCTTTAAAGTGTTGAAATATGAAGATAAGATTTTTTTTAGTAATTATTTTAGCACTAATTTTTTCTTGCTCACAAAAAACAACTTCCCTAAAAAAAACTGAAACAAAGCAACCGCCTGAAATAAATAAAACAAAACAGCAGGAAAAAATACCGTTCGATTATTGCACTTCAAATATTAAACAAGGGCTTTATGGATGTTGTACAAAGTTAACAGGAGATTGTCAGCTTCCAAGGGATACAAATAGGTGTAAATTTTATGCCGTAAAAAGAACTATTTTTATATATGAGGCAACCACGATGAAGCAAGCTAGCATACATGGCTATTGGTGCGACCAAATAAAGAGTAAATTGGTTGCACAAACTGAATCAGACAACAACGGCTGCTTTCAAATAGAACTACCAGTTGGTGAATACAGCATTTTTGTATTTGAAGAAGGCAAGTATTATTTTTTAACTACGAGTAATAATTTTGTAATTAACCGAGCAACCGTCGACTCAAATAAAGTAACAAAACGTGGTGTCAGAATTAAAATAGCTAGTGATTAATGAAAAGAAAATAAATAATGAAAATAAGATTTTTGATACTATTAATTTGCGTGCTTTTTGTAAGCTGTAAAAGAGATACTTCTGTGCCTGTTAATAATAAGACAGGAAATGCAAATCAACCTTGTATAGATACGCTTAAAATACCACCTTACAATGATACGCTATACAATTGTCCAAGATTTAACCCTAATAATCCTAACGAAATTATTTATGTACAAGGCATTCATAGTCAGAATTTAATACGCTTAGTGAAGAAAAACCTTACTACCAATGCAGAAACTTTTATTATTGATAGTATTTGGGGTATGCCTGATTGGAGTGTGAAAGACTGGATAGTATTTAACCATGCCGATAATCAGGTGTGGAAAATTAAAAGCAACGGAGATAGTTTAACTTTGCTAACCACTCATATGCAAGGCGGCTTCTATGCTATTTGGAGCCCTGATGGAAATAAAATTGCGTATAAAAACACAAATACAACCGCCATTTTGATTTGCAATGAAAATGGCAACGTATTAGATAGCCTACCTTATAAGGTAGATTATTCATCTCAATGGTCTAAAGATGGCATTAATATTTGCGGAATAGCTAATGGAAGTAATTACGTTAACATTGCCTATCAAAATGTGTTTACAAAAGTTACCTACCAGCCAACTAATAATGTATCCAATGCAACTGGCTCGAATAGAATAACCTGTTACTTAGGTTGGACGCCTGATTCGCAAAATATAATTTGGTGCAGTTGGTCGGGTTTATATAAAACCAATATAACTACAAATCAAACTATACTATTAAAAGCTTGTTGCAACCAACGATATTATACAAGTATTTCTATTTCACCCGATGGGCAAAAAATTATTGCCCAAAGTATGGGTGTCGCAGGTTTATGCCTTATGGACATTGATGGCAAAAACGAAAGAGTAATTAAATAGAATAATAAATGAAAAAACTTTTAGCATTAATCCTATTTTTAATTTTTAATATAGCTGTTATAGCACAGTCAAGTTTTGGTTTTAAAATTAATGGCGGGGTTAGTAATATTTCAGACAAGTTGTATGACCCTAATATTGAAACACACACCAATTATTTTAAACCGTCGGGTCAGGTTGGTTTTTTTTATAATATGCCCATTAGAACCCACGAAGTTTTTGGGATAGAATTACTTTTTACCCAAATAGAAAGTAAAGAAAAGATTATAGATACTATGGGTTATGCATATAACCTAAATGGAAGCACAAGCCCTGTAATTTCAAACTACACTATATCAAAGCATATTTCTTATTTAAGTTTGCCTGTACATTATGGCATAAACGTAAAAAAATTTACTTTTAATGTTGGCATGCAGTTTTCAGTCAGACTTTTAAGTAGTGCACAAGAAATTGAACAAGACAGTTACACCAATAATGCATCAGGTTATGGTTTTGTTTTAACCCCAAGCACTACTACGTATAATTATAAAAGGTGGATTATTAAAGATGTTGACTTTGGCCAAACAGTAGGCATTATATACCACTTTACAAACAAGTTTGCTATTGAGGGCAATTACTATTATGGGTTTAATAACATTTACCCTGATAACCGCCGAACAACCGAATGGAGAACGCAACAATTAACCCTTGGTCTGCGCTATGCTTTTTTAACCATGAAGAAAAAAGAAATTAAGGGATGAAAACGAAATTACTTTTTTCAATAGTTTATTTTTTAATAATTTGCATTAAACAAGTTAATGCACAAGTTTGTTTTAGTAGTGCTATTAATTTTGCAGCAGACACTTTTCAAACAACTATTATTAATGCTGACTTTAATGGTGATGGGAAAATTGATTTAGCTGTTACCAATAGTACGGAAGATGGAAAAGTATCAATATTAATGGGAAGTGGTACAGGTAGTTTTAGTGCGACTACTTATTCTAATGTTGGTGCGATACCCTGGGGTATTACTTGTGGAGATTTTAATAGCGATGGAAAACTTGATTTAATAACCGCAAATGATGGGTCATATAATTGTTATGTTCTACTCGGAAATGGTGCAGGTAGCTTTAGTTTGGCAAATAGCTGCGGTGGAATACAAGACCATCTTTCAATAACAAATGCTGATTTTAATAATGACGGAAAACAAGATATAGCCACAGTAAATGATTACGATAATAGCATATATGTTTTATTGGGTAATGGAACTGGTGGTTTTGGTTCTGCTATAACCTATACAGTAGGCACATATCCATGGGCAATTATAAATGAAGATTTTAACCAAGATGGTAAAATAGATTTAGCCGTAATTAATAACTCATCTAATAACTTATCCATATTATTAGGTAATGGGTTAGGTAGCTTTTCATCAGCTACCAGTTTTTCATTAACTGGGTCTCCAACATCATTAATTAGTAAGGATTTTAATGGTGATGCTAAACTAGATTTAATTATAACCAATTATGGCGCAAACAATAATATATCACTATTATTGGGTAATGGGGTAGGAAGTTTTAGTTTAGATACATCTTTTAGTGCAAACAATGGGCCTGTATCCATTGCAAGTTCAGATTTTGATGGAGATAGTAAATTAGATTTAGCGGTAGTAAATAGGTTTTCAAATGATGTTTCTATTCTTTTAGGTAATGGGTTGGGCAGATTTGCACCCAGCGTTAATTTTCCTGTCGGCACAAACCCGTGGTCAATTACTACCGCAGATTTTAATGGAGACGGTAAAGCGGATTTAGCGACAGCTAATTTTGGCTCAAATAATGTGTCTGTTTTATTAAACTGTACCGCTACTGGTATTGCCAATTTTAATACTGAGAATGTAATTTCTGTTTACCCAAACCCAACAAATTCAACTGTAAATATTGAGTTTCATTCCAAGACAGAAACACAGATTATTATTTGCGACATGATGGGCAGAATTGTTTATACTAAAAACTGTAATGAAAGTAGCGGCAAATACTGCTTAGATATTTCAACCCTTTCATCAGGAATATATATGGTAAATCTTGTTACTGATAAAATGAAAGTATGCCAAAAGCTTATCAAAAACTAATAGTCGTTTTATTTATTCTTAGTTGTTTTACAGCTTTTTCTCAAACAGAAAAAACTCAGCAACAAAAGAATGAGGAATATGGCAAAGCACTTAAAGAGTGGTTTGATTCAGGTGATTTAATTGTTGAATTAAGCACTCAGGAAACTGATGTTGTTTTTGTGAAGACAAACGGAGATTATGGTTATATGTGCGCAAAAGCGAAAATTACACGTATACTTAAAGGAAATATTGAGAAAGGTTTTATTAATATAAATACTAATAGCCCTCAAAAGCGTGAAGTTGAAATTGTAGATGAAGGGGCAGATGTTAGCAAAGTTATTGGCACAAGATGCATAGTAAGAATTAAAAAATCAAACCTACCACAAGGATTTAAAACTGAAAGTACAGGTGTTTATGTTACAGAAGATAAAGTGTATAGATTAGAAGAAGTTGGATTTGATGAGCATTATAAAATGGTAGACGGCAAAAAGACCGTTTATAACAGTACGAAAGCATTTTATAAATTTCTATTTGACTATTGTGGAGTTAATTCGGGGAATAAGTAGAGAAACATTTAACTAATAGTAAAGTATATTTAGTCAAAGGATAAAACACTATCTTTAATAATACTTTGGAGGGTTTTATCTATGACATTGGTATTTATTGGTGCTAAAATTTTGACCTTCTATTGATGGAAATTATCCGCAACAATAATTGAAAAGAAATAACCACATGCGTATATTTATTTATATAATAACACTATTTCTTACAGCAAACCTCTTTGCACAATATTCAGGTTTTATTCCCTATAAACAGAATGGGAAATGGATTGTTTTAGATGCAGCTTGCAAAATTATTTCCAAAGAAAAGTATGATACTATATGTCTTATGGATAATGCGATTGCACGAGTTAAACAAAACGATAAATGGGGATATATTAATATGTACTGCACTCCCATTATTCCGATTATATACGATACGATTGGTAATTACGATGGATACGAATGTGCTTTAGTTAAACTTAAAGGCAAATGGGGTTATATTGACAGGAGAAATAAAGAAACTATACCCATAACTTATGATGAATTAGGAAGCTTTAATACAGCATCTAATTGCGCCAAGGTTCGGAAAAATGATAGCACATTTTATATAAATAGAAAAGGCGAATGGGTTGATATAAAAAATGTTATAATCCCTATTGGTTGTATAATGCATAATATATCTATCAGATTTAATGCAAAAACTATAAAAAGTAAAGACAGCTTATTCGGGTTAATTTCAGATGGAGTTTGCGATGGGAAAAAGGATACCTTATTGCCTTGTAAGTACACAAAGATTATTTACATTGAGGTATCACCGTTTGCCATCTTAGAAAACAAGAAGTATTCATTATATAATACAACCGAGAAGAAGATGCTTGTCACAGATTGCGACACTATGAGCTTTTACCGTGAGGCTGAACAAACTTATTGGGTTTTGTATCGAAAAAATAAAACGACAGGTATTGTGCATCCTTACGGAAGAGAATTAACAGAAATTAATTGCAAATCCATGAAAATCATAACAGGTGATTTTATATATATAACAGATGATAAGAACCAATCTTACTATATAAACAGTAAAGGAAAAAAATTTATTCCACTTTAAAGTGGATTCAAAATTTCATTCTCTACCCTTTTTCTTTTCCACTATTATTGAAGTCCTTGGCGTTGAATTTTTCCCCTAGGTTAAGTTGAATTCTTGGGATTATGGTTATTAATAGGTTTAAAGCAATACTTTCCAACTGTGATTTTGTAATTAATAAAATCCCTCCTTTGTCATAACAAATTTCTTCATCAAATGTTTTTAGTACAAGTCCTTCGCCTTCTCCAATTTGTCCTGGCTCAGAAATTTCATTTCCTTCAGTTGAGGCAAGCCCAATTCTCTTATAACGAATTTTTCGAGGTGCTTTAGCAATTCCTTTATGATGTTCAAGCCCATTTCTAACATCGAAGTAACTTTGCAGCGATTCTTTATGAATCTGATGTTCTGGGTTGTCCAATAATCGGTCTAGTTTATGTGGAGTTTTTAAAGATTGATTAGTTGAAACCGAAAGTAAACACTCCTCAAATTTTTCCCTTAAAATTTCATCAATATCATGTTTTGTTGTTTTAGAAGGCAGTTTCAGGGAATTTATATCTTCTTTCAATTGTAAAATTGCAATTAGGTTATCAAGATAGTCTTGTACTGACCCCATTATGGATTTGAAACATTTATTTATTTCTCTTTGAAGTAAAAAGTCAACGGGAGGCAATAAAATTGTTGCAACAGTAATTCCTTGACTTAATGTAAAAATCTTATTCTCATGTTTATTACCTTTAGAAATCGCATCATATGTAATTTGTAATGCATTCAAATCACTACCAATTTCTTTACGCAGTTTAGATTCAAATTTGGCTAAGTTTATATCTATTGTATGAGTAAACATATTTAAAACATATGTGATTAGCTAAAGTCTTTAACCGAACCCTTACTTAATTTCTTCCTCAACTCCTTTTTCTACAAAATGCTCAAAGTTATCGTAAATAATAGGTTCGATTTTTCGTTTCAATAAAATATCAGATAAGTTTTCCTTAACAATACCAGGATTAGGGTCAACAATTATCACTTTATTTAATCTTGTAGCCTGCGCTTCAAGTAAGCTATTAAATGCGGCTTCATTTCCTTTCCATCCAATAAGTATTAAAGTTTCTATATTATGTATATATCCTAACATATCTCTAAAATGCCAAAGCGGCATAGTAAAATCATCTTTATCTCGATATGGAAGTAGTAAAGCTGGAAAATAATTATCTAAAGGTTCAGAGTTTATTACCTGTAATCTGGATTTATTTATAGTAAACTTTCCTAATTGATGTCTATTTAATAATGTATCATCTCCCCATCTATTCCAATCAACCATGTCCATATTATTTCCAAGTAATTCATAATATAACTTGTAGAAGTTTATATTATTATCGAATAACCATTTAGAGGTATTCCCTGAGAAGTTTATAGAATCTGGAAATCTCCAACCCCAATTCCAGGAACCATGAGGTTTGAAAAGACTAAATCCACCTTTGTTTCGACAAACATAATCATCTATTGTAACAATCTTCTTATTGAATTGTGTACATGCAAAGTCTTCCAATATTGTATCTTGATTGAACGAAACGATTGAAAAATTCTTTTCAGTGTTACTACCATAACTTCTATTAATACTTTCAGAATATTTTTTTTGAAGTTTATTAAATAGTTTGGCATAAAGATTATTTGCATAATACTCCTGAATAGTATGATTACTTACATCTTTTAATATTTCTTGCAAATAATATTGAATATTTATATGTCTACTTAAAACAACCTGATTATTATGCTTAGATATTGATTTCCATTCTTCTTCAAATATAGTCTCCACATCGGGTGTACCTCCTTGTAACGAGTTTAGTGATTGCCTAACGCCCTGATACTTTTCATAATATTTTTTAAATCTCTTCTCAAACAGTGAAATGCCCAATGGCGGCTTTAAATTATCTTTTTTAAATTCCATCAAGTCATCACCATACACACAATTTGCAGAAGCTCCAGCACCGAAAACAAACATATACTTTCTTTCAAAAGAACCGCTCCACATTTCTTCATCTCTTTGAGTATGTGAATAAGGTGGTTCAAAGCCGTTTGGAAGTGCACCGACAATTACGTCATTTCCAAGAACCCAACCATACTCACCAATTTTTTCCAGTGTTTTTTCTGGCTTCTGTAATTTAATATACTCTTTCCATTTATTAGTTTGTATTATAATGGTAAGTCCTGGATAGTCAAATTTGGCCGCTTCATCGCAAATGCCAGAATATATTTCACCAAAATTTGTATAGTAATATTTCATTTCCTATTCTAAGCTAAGTCTAAAATTATTCGTTTTTAGTTCTTGTTGATGAGTTATGATACAATGGACTTAGATAATTATTTGTTTTAAGCCAACTTACATAGGTTTCTGTTGTTGGTTTTCCTAAGTCTAAACAATATTCCACCCCAAGAATTGCAACTACAATTAAAAGCTGAAAATTATCGGTGTATAAAATCTTGTATTCATGTAATACTTGATAAGCCTCATTCTCTTTACCATCCTCAAATAGTTTATTCTCATTATACAAAGGCCTACAATGATATTCCCAATATTTCCCTTGGCCGTAACGAACGTAATTTCTAATTGCATCTAATTCCACTTTATCAACAATCTCTTGTAGTCCACCATCAATTCCTTCACCGATTTTTGCTAATGCTTCAAGTCCAACTTTGCCAAGAAATTTTGAAATATAAATGTTATTTGCGGGCGGTCGTTCATTAACGGGTATGATAATTGAAAATGTATTATTGCCCTGAATAAAGTCAATTAGTTTTTCATCCTCTAAACTTATTGATTTGCCTTCTTTATCTCGATGAAAATTTACAATACTGGGTGTTGGTGATAATAAAATTCCTTTTTCAATTGGAATCCGTCCTTTTTTACTTTTAATATCATTACGATGCCGTGAGCTAATGAAATAAGGTAGTTGTAAAAGTGGTTTTTCAATCTTTATTGCAAAATAATTGTTGCATTTGTCGCAAACTATTCCCTTTTCTAAAATGTGGTCAGTATTACCTAATGCTTCAGGAATTATATGCTCAACACTCTCTGAATTGTCGGATGGTTGTTTACAAAAAATACATTTCATATCTTCAGTTTGTTTTTTTTTGAAAGAAAAGCCATTTTCCCATTTGGCCTTTATAAACTTGAATGGAAGTAATCTTACTACCAATCAATTTCTTTAAAATTATATTTTCTATAATTAACATTAAGCTGGGTTCATATTTTTTCTTTAGAATTATTATTATTTGAAACTGATTTGAATAATATAACTAAGAATGCAAGCCCAACATAAATACCAAACTCTGAATAATCATAATCCTCAAATAGACCTGTAAAAACTATTTTTTTATCCTTGTATATTGTTATTGCATTCCCTTCAAGAACAGGATGTTCTTTATATTCAGTTTTAAAAACTGTCAAAGGCCAAAATGCTTCTGTTCTTGGCGCTCTATTACTGAGCCAATATATTTTGGATTTAGATGTCACCAAAGCAAATAGATGAAATCCAATCCAGAGTATTAAAAATTTCTTTGTTCTTGTTGTCATTCAGTATATGGTGTTAAATATTCTCTACAGGTTTAATCAAATCAAGTAATATCTCAGTGTTTTTTATGTCAAAGTATTTGTCTTCCATTAATTTTACTTTAAATTTTACAGGCAGATAATGCCCCCATTTAGAAAAATCCAACAATGCTGGATTCAATTGTAAAAGATTTTCAATGTGAATTTTAATATTATTTAATGGTTGAGTTAATGAATGCCATTTTGCTAATAATTCCTGTTTTGGAACCTCAATATCAAATTGACTGCAACTATCATCTAACGTGTTTTTTATGCCAACTACATTCAGAAGCAATTGTATTGTTAGATTTATCTTTGTTCCAGTAAAAGTGTAAAGTTGAAGATGCTTCGGTGTAGACAACAATGGTCTATCAGTTTGTAGATTTTCAATGTTAAACACTGAGAAGTCTTTTCGCATTACTTTAATTTCTTCAAAACTAGGCCTACTCAAAACTTCATAATCGTTGGCACTAAAAAGAATCTCAAACATTTTTTCCCTTATTCGTGGATGAATTGTTGAGCCGCCGCCAGAAAACTTAGGTTTTTTACCATCCTTAGCTGGAATCACTTCTATTTTTTTTGATACAAAATCTATAAATTTTATTTTCCAGATTCTAGCTGCAAGTAGAATATTTTCGTCTTCCACAATTTGTGGAGAAATAGGAATTTGACCAATAGTATTGCCTGCATTTACAACTTTAAAATTTTCTTCTGCTTTAAAAACACTATAAAAATCTCGGCTGTTTACAACCCTTTCTCCTTCCACCCCAATAATAACCTCGTGTTGTAACTTTTCTAAAAAGTCTATTTCAATTAAATGACTGAGTATTTCTTCAATTTCCGAAACTTCTATTTGTTTGAAAGCAAAATTATCTTTCAATTGCTTTATCAGTTCTGTTAATTTAATACCCGAATGCCCTTTTGTAATTGATAAAGCTTGGTGTAATAAAATATCGTAAGGTCTCTCAGATAATTGGGGGGGTTCAATAAAACCTTCCTTATACAATAACCAACAAGCCAAGGATTGCAATAAACTCCATTGACCAGTTGCATACAAAAACAAATTACTGTTTTCTCCTTCCTTACGGCCACTTCTACCAACTCTTTGAATTAAAGATGCTATACTATGCGTTGCGTCAATTTGAACGACTTCATCTACAGTTCCAATGTCAATTCCCAATTCCAGGGTTGATGTACAAGAGATGCAAAAATTTTGACGATTGTTGTTTTTAGCAAAATATTCAACGTACTCTCTTACTTCTTTATCTACTGATGAATGATGAGAGAAGTAATTTGGATGCCCATTTACCTTATCAGAAATTTTTCTAAGCTTAACGGCAACTTCTTCTGCCCGCCCCCTGCTGTTTGGAAAAATCAAAACCTTATTATCTTTTGTTTCTAAATATAAATCTTTCAGGAGGTCTATCGGTAATTCTTGGCCGTCATTTTTAAAGTAGCGGAATTGAGCATGTATTTCCTTAGCCGTTCTATCTAATAAAACTTTTGTGTTTAATTCGTTTCCAGTGAATTTTTTTGCTTCATTATAATCACCAATTGTCGCAGATAAACCAATAATATTAAAAGGTTTTTGATTTATATCTTGCAATCTGGAGAGAATAGATTTTAATTGTATTCCTCTATCTGTCCCAATAAATGAGTGTATCTCATCTATGACAACGTATTTAAGATTTGAAAAAAGGTGTTTTACATTAAAAGGTTTGTTGACAAACATCGCTTCCAACGATTCAGGCGTTATTAATACAATTCCATTGGGTTGCTTAATGATTCTTTCTTTAAGAGTTTTATTTGCTTCTCCATGCCACTTAGTTACTGTTACATCAAGATATTTGCAAAGCTCTTCTATGCGGTAAAACTGGTCATTAATTAAAGCAATAAGAGGTGATATATATAACACCTGTACACCTGAGTCATTAAAATTTACTTTAGAAAGTATTGGAAGAAATGCAGCTTCGGTTTTTCCAGAGGCAGTCCTTGAAGCTAAAATATAATTGTCATCCGTTGTTAGAATTTTTGAAATAGCAGCAATCTGTATTGGCCGCAGTTCCTCCCATCGTTTATCACGGATGTATTTTCTGATTGGCTCAGAAAGTAAATCAAATGACATTATAATTCTTCGATACTATCAAGTGAAACCTCATTAGGTCTTTCATCCGAAACTTCAAGTTCGCCAAAAAGCTTATTCTTATCTACAGTAGGGTTTTGTCTAATAATATTCAAAATATTCAAGAAATCCCTGATTACTTCCCTTGGAGTTAAAAATTCTGAAGCTCCAGGTTTATTGAATAATTCCTCCATAAACTGTTGAATATCGCTGTCGGAAACTTCGATTTCAGTCTTGTAATTATAATCAAAAATAGCCTTCAGTTTTTTGAGTAAAACAAATATCTCATTATGGTCAAGTGGCATTAAACGAATAACTGGTTGAGCAAAATCCCTTATTTCTGCCGTTTCAAATTTGTTAGTTTCTAGTCTTGATTTTAAGGCGTTATAACTAAATAATCCTCTACGTTCATTCTCTAAAACTTCCTTTGTCCCTGCAAAATTGATAAATAAGTTTGTTACTTTTCCTTGAAAACAATCATTGTATATAGTAAGAATTTTCTCATAATTCTTTTCTCTCATTACAGCAGTTGAGATTTTATAAAGGTTGATAGCTTCATCTAAATTTATCATAAAGCCACTATAGCCCATGCTAACAAATAATTTGCAGAAGTTCTTCAACATATCATAGTAATTCAGGTCATTAATGACTTCTCTTACACCTAAATCTTGTTTTGCCTCTGTTTTTGTTCTATACTCTCCTTTTAGCCACTTTAGAGCATTTCTCCTTAGTTGCTCATCATCTTTTATGTAACCTTCATAATACTTCATTACAACCATACCAAAATCAAACCCTCCAACATCAGTTATGTCGTTAATGGTTTTCATTATGTTAGTTTGAATGAGATTTAGATATTGCTCATTTCTAATTTCAGTTAAAGAAATATTATTCTCTTGTGCAGTCTTCGTTACAACTTGCTCTATCCATTTTTCCATTAAAGTGGGCAATGCACCTCCTTCTGGTTTAGTCTGAATTGCTACATTATCCATAATTGATGAATAAAGAGCTACCCCTTTACCATCATTTGAATATAGACGATTATCAGGAGTAAAGTCGGCATTAGCAACCACAAATTTTTGTTTTAATGCTACGGTGTTAAGTAAATGAAGCATAAAGGATTTTCCAGAACCAAAGTCTCCAATCCAAAACTTCACCATACTGTGCCCATTCTTAACGTCTTCTAATGCTGAAACAAAGGCGTTAATTTCTTCTGAACGTCCAACTGTAATATGTTGTACACCTATTTTAGGGACTACCCCACCAATCAATGAATTAATAATAGAGGTTGCTTCTTTTGGCTTAATGTTATCTATCATATTGCTAATAGTTTTTGATAATAATTAGGATTTATAGTGAAATGCTCTTCTTCTTCTTCGATTAAAACGTCATCTAAATTCTCATAACAAATGTCGTTTATACTTTCTACAAGTTGATTTTTAAATACACCTTTTGACTTAGCAAAAGCTTCCAGTTCAATTTGTGAAACCGTGAAATTACTTTTCGAAAAAATTTCCAGAGTAGCTTCATGTATTTGCGTAAACGGGATACTATTTGTATAGCTTGAACTACGAATTGCTTCAGCTTTCTGGGTTATCTCAATTTTTACATCTTCGTTATTCACTTCTTGAGTTTTAATAGAATTGTTCTCATCCTCATATTCATCCTTCAAGTATTCATTCAACAGTTCTACCGTACCCGAATGTTGATGCTCTACTTCTTTTATAAACTCCGTATCCAAATTTATTTTTTTTCTTTTAACAGCATATATATTAGAAACACCTAATAAAGCTTTCTCCAGATTTTTGCCTTTAATAAATTCACTTAAAACGATTTGAAATTCATGAAGTTGCTCGTTTGTTTTAAATAAACTTTTCTGAATCGTTTTTGTCAATTGCTTATTATCAAAAGTTGCCGATTTCATATCATAATGTATATAATGAACATAAAGTATCAGCGCAGATTCTTTATCAAATTTTGAAATAAACTTCGAAGCTTCAAAAAAGATATTTTCTACTGAAGGATTTTTTTTATTTAAACTTCCTAATAATAGTACATTTTCAATAAAAAGTTTTGGGTTATCTGTATAGTTCTTTGTAAGCTCCTCATATTTTATTTTCCAACGGTTTGTATTTTGAGTATAAAGCTCTATATCCGTTGAGTTATCAGGAGGGTTGATTTGAGAAACTATCTTAGGCAGAATCTCTACAACTTTAGAAATAATCCTGGCTTCAAATTCTGCCTTTGCTTCTGGAGTAGTAAAATATGTATCTGTGTTTATTTTTCTTTTGTGTCCATAATGTTCTCGAACTGCATTTTCGCAATGCTTAAAAATATTTGAATATATTTCTTTTAATGTTGAATCAATACAATATTTATAATTATTGCTATTCGCCCTATATTTGAAATGCTTCCTTGCGATTACGTCTGCAACCATTAAAAACTGATTATCTAAATTTGTTCCCTCTTTAATATATCTGTTTTTTAATTCTGAAATTGTCGAAATATATAGTTTTAAAATTTCAAGGCAGCAATATTCTATACTGCAAAAATTATTACTCGGAAACCAAAGTATATTTAAAAGTTCAATTTCGTCATTCTTTAAATTTAATCTGGTTTTATATTTGGAACCCAGTTTCCAATAATCATTATCCGTATAATTATTTTGATATTCATTCCTGTTATGGTATTCAAGATTAGCTATACCCAAGCTTGTCCCCTTTTTTTTAGCTAAAAAAGATTCCCCATAAGGTTTCGTTTTAGGATAATAGTTTCCCAGAAGATTAAGTAATCTACTTAACCCTGGAATGTCTTTATCGTATTCAGTTAATAAATCAAAAAGCAGTATAAAGGCATAATTATTATTTCCCTCTAAATCTAAATATTCCCCCCTTAGGAAACTTTTTTTAAAAAGATTGTAAAATTCTATTTGGACATAGGTTGCACTTGTAATTTCAGCATAAGAATAAACATATTGATGTTTCCATAAAGGAACACCTGGCATATATTTTTTTAAACCTGCTTGAGGATTATTTTGATTAATTTTATACGAATCACCTGTAATATCAATAATTGAATTATCATTTTTTCTGATGTTACTGTTGGGTTTTGTATTGAGGTTTAAGTCTTTTTTTACCTGAACTTTGCTATAGTTGTATGAGTCAACAGAATTATTCTTTTTTTTATTGCCAAATGTTTTATAGAGAAAATAAAAGATTATCCCCAGTACAATTATTGTTGTCATTTTTTTGTTTAGTATTTTAGAATTTCGAATAAAATGTATAAAATCTTCTATGCAAATTGCTCACATTTTGTAATACAAAGCTAAAATAATTTCCAAGCTTAGAATTTCTACAAAAAATGCAAAAATCTTACATTTAAATAGGGGTATTAAAGTATATCTTCTAAATTTGTAATACAGACTTCCATGCTGTTCCATTTAAATAGAGTATTTGTATTCCTAATTCGCTTAATCTAAAGGAGTAATTAACTTTAGCATTAACCTATAAGAAAATTAACAATTTCGTCTTCGCTGCTTATAACTATCAGCATCAAAACCCTTAATTTCCCTAGATTGTTTAAAACTTAGCAAATTGTTGCGTAAAATGTTGCGTAATAGGCATAAAAAAAGCCCTGAAACCATTGGTATCAGGACTTTCTTAATCTACTATCCGTAGCCCGTACGAGAATCGAACTCGTGTTTCGTCCGTGAAAGGGACGCGTCCTAACCCCTAGACGAACGGGCCATTTTTTAATGGAGCGCAAATTTACATTTTTTTTTATATCCGCCAAAAAAATTACCAAGCAATTTCGTCGCCAATGTTTCCATCGGTTTGCGATTTAAAGCCTAAACGTTTGCCTGTTTTCATTTTATCGCTTTGTACGCGTTCAATAATTTCGTTTAATGAAATCTCTCTAACATGCTCTGCGGGCGGGGTGTAGAGGTCGAAACTGATGGCATAGGCAATTAAATCGTATACAATTTCCTTTAGGGTGTCGCGTGATATTTCGGTATCCGAAAAATTGCTGTATTTATAACCCAAAGGCGGTTTTGCTTCTACAAAAAAACGGTTTTCGCGGTTTATAAACAGGCGCGATATAAGGTAGCCTAAATCTTGCAGGCGGTTATACTTAAAACTATCTGCTAAGAAATTGTAAACATATATAATGCCGCAGTATGAGTTAAGCTCATTTTGCTTTACGTAACCCGTTTTAAACATGGGATGCGCCTTATCGAACTCAAACACGTTGCTGTGCATGTAAAAAACCAGCATATCGCCGGCTACTTTTAGTTCAATTTCGTGGTCGCTGGGAAAACGAAATTCAACCGTAATACGTTTATCAATTTGAGATACTTCTCGGCGCAAATCTTCGGCAATGCTTTTTACTACATCCTTTAAGGCATCGAAGGTGGTTTGCGTATTTTTATATACATCCTGCTTCATGACTGATTTTTCACGCAGCATTTTTAGTATTTGTTCTCTTTGGGTATCAGCCATGTTTTTTGTTTTTAAATTAAATGCAATTAGTACGCAATAGCAAATAAAACTCGTTGGGCGGATGGTTTACCGCTATACACACAGGTTCCGTTTTCTTTTTTATTGTTTAAAGGAATGCAACGTATCGTAGCTTTGGTTTCTTCTTTTATTTTTTGTTCGGTTTCAGGAGTGCCATCCCAATGGGCATAAATAAAACCACCTTTTAAAAGCGCCTTTTTAAACTCATCGTACGTATCAACTTGCTGTGTGCTTTCTTCGCGGCGGGCAAGGGCTTTTTTATACAAGTTATCCTGAATTTCTTTCAGCAGGTTTTCGATATTGTTTTCGATGCCTTCTATCGCTAAAACTTCTTTTGTAAGGTTATCTCGGCGGGCCACCTCAACGGTACCACTTTGTAAATCGCGCTCGCCAATGGCAATGCGCACCGGAATGCCTTTCATTTCATACTCGGCAAATTTCCAACCCGGACGCTGCGTATCGCGGTTATCGTACTTAACCGAAATGCCTTTAGATTCTAATTTTTGTTTGATATGCGCAACGGTTTCGTTTAGTTTAGCCAAGCCTTCTTCGCCTTTGTAAATTGGTACAATAACTACTTGCGTAGGCGCTAATTTTGGTGGAATAACCAAGCCTTTATCATCGCTATGCGACATAATAAGTGCACCCATTAAACGAGTTGAAACACCCCAGGATGTTGCCCAAACGTAATCTAAAACACCTTCTTTATTGGTAAATTTTACATCGAATGCTTTGGCAAAATTTTGTCCTAAAAAGTGTGATGTGCCTGCCTGCAAAGCCTTACCATCCTGCAACATAGCCTCAATGCAATAAGTATCGAGTGCGCCTGCAAAGCGTTCGTTAGGGGTTTTTACACCTTTTACCACCGGAACGGCCATAAAGTTTTCTACAAAATCGGCATACACGTTTAGCATACGCTCGGTTTCTTCAACAGCTTCTTGCGAGGTGGCATGGGCTGTGTGCCCTTCTTGCCAAAGGAACTCGGCGGTGCGTAAAAATAAACGGGTGCGCATTTCCCAACGCACTACGTTTGCCCATTGGTTAATTAAAAGAGGTAAATCGCGATACGATTGTATCCAACCACGGTAGGTGTTCCAAATAATGGTTTCGGATGTTGGGCGAACAATTAATTCTTCTTCCAGCTTAGCATCGGGGTCAACAACAATTTCACCGTCTACATTTTTTAAACGGTAATGTGTAACAACAGCACACTCTTTAGCAAAACCATCCACATGGCTGGCCTCTTTACTGAAAAAAGATTTTGGTATAAATAAGGGGAAATAAGCATTTACGTGCCCGGTATCTTTAAACATTTTATCTAACGCCTGTTGCATTTTTTCCCAAATGGCATAGCCGTTTGGCTTAATAACCATACAACCTCTAACAGCACTGTGCTCAGCCAAATCTGCCTTGGCAACCAACTCGTTGTACCACTTACTAAAATCTTCAGCCCTTGTTATCAGTTCTTTGCTCATAAATTCTGTTAAATCAATTTAGTTTGGAATAGTTTTTGTAACTTTATCGGAGAAATCCCACGGTGCAAAAATAGGATTTAAACATTTATAAGCTATGAAAAAATTAAGCGCGTTATTTATTGGTTGTTTTTGTTTAACACTGATAGGTTGTAAAGCTCGTTTCGATAATCTTGCTGCTAACAGCAATGATGATGTATACTACAATCCGCAAAAAGACCCTAAGCCTGTTGCAAGCACACAGCAAAACAGCCCTGCCCAATATGGAAGTCAGAATAACAACGGGCAACAAAATTATAATAGCAGGCAACCATACAACCCTAACGCAGGTAAAATTGCCGCTACACATGCTGATAGCATGAACCCAAATTACAAAGACCCTAATTTTAATTACGACGATTATTATGATAACGCTTATGCGGCGCGTGTAAACCGTTTTCAGAACCCGATATACGGAACCGGTTATTACGATAGTTATTATACCAACCAATACACCTATACCGGAAACCCAAACAGTTACGGTAACAGCATATACAGCAACAATAATTACCCAAGCAACATGTACAACTCGTACAACAGTTATGGCATGGGCAGCTATGGCAATATGATGGGCTACAACAACATGTATGGTAACAGCATGTACGGAAATAGCATGTATGGCGGCAACATGATGGGTGGCGGCTATGGCAGCGGTTTAAGCATAGGTTATAGCAGTGGATATGGCATGGGCTACAACCCATTTGGCATGAGCGGAATGAGCATGGGCTACGGAATGGGTGGCATGGGAATGGGTTATGGCATGGGCGGTATGGGAATGGGCTACAGTCCTTATGGAATGGGTGGTTACGGATATAGCCCTTACGGAATGTCGGGTTATTATGGCTCAATGGGTTATAACCCTTATGGCATGATGGGCTACAGCCCTTACGGTTATGGCATGGGCGCCTATGGTTACAACCCATACAGTACTATGAGCACCGGTGGTTATTACAACCCGTATGATTACAACAGCACTGCCAGTAACAGTTATAGCGGACCACGCACAGGCGGCACAGGTGGAAATAGCGCCACCTCATCATCAGGACCAAGAGGCGGACGTGGTGAAACACCAGCAGGAACAACACCAGCCGTTGTGAACCCTAATGTGCCACATTTAAATAACCCAATGGCGGCTACAGCGCCAACCAGTTTAGAGCGGTTTAACCAGGTTTCTATTCCGAGAGAGAATATGACAAAAATTGTTGAAGAAAAATCGCCAACGCGATTTAACCCTCAGTACCAAGCAGCAAACAATGGTAACTCAGCAGGGTTTCAACCAAGAAATACATATAATAACCAACCACAAAATACAGGTAACAGTTACCAAAATACAGTTAGACCTGCAGAAAACAACAACCAACAAACCACGCAACAAGCAAGACCAACCAGATGGTACAATGGCGGCGGTAGCGAAACAAACACGAATACTACCAGCAGACCTGCAAGTAGTTATAACGAAAACAACTCAGGTTTTTCTGCTCCAAGCCGTAATAGCACAAGTTGGGGCGGTAGCAACAGTAGCTTTGGCGGAGGCGGCAGAAGTGGTGGTGGTAGCTTTGGTGGCGGTGGCGGAGGATTTAGCGGCGGCGGTGGCGGACACGGCGGCGGAAGACGTTAAACGAATTATTTTTCGATAAAATTATGATAAAAAAACTTTTTGCACTTGTTGCAATGCTTGTAAGTACTGTGTTTTTTGCACAGAACGACATAGATGCCATGCGTTATTCGCAAACCTCATCGTATGGCGATGCCAGGTTTATGGCTATGGGTGGAGCTTTTGGCTCGTTAGGCGCAAATATATCGTGTATGAATTTTAACCCGGCCGGTATAGCCATGTACAGAAAAGGAGAACTGGTGGTTACACCGGGGTTTCAACTTCAGTCGGCAGATGCCACGCATTATGGTACCAGTGCATCTGATTTTTCGAACAAACTAAGCCTTTCGAACGCGGGTTTTGTTGCCGCGTGGAACCAGCAAGCACCCAGCCAGCAACCTACTAATAATAATTACCAGCCCTATAATGGCGACAGATACGGACCAGGCAGTGGCGGTGGCAGAAGACGCCAAAGACAACCCAGACAAAATACACAAACTACAAACGACAGATGGGCATTTGGTATAGACTTTAATAGAGTTGCCGATTTTAATTATCACACCACCATTAACGGATATGTGCCTGCATCGAGTTCGATTGCAAATAGTATGGCAGGCGCAGGTGCAGGTAATTACCCAAGCAATTTGAATCCGTTTTACGAAAGCTTAGGTTATAACACCTATGTAATTAACCCTGCATCGGCAACAGATAGTGCGCATTATACACCAACGGTTAGTTCGGGTACCATGTTACAACAAACTAAAAATATTCAGTCGAGCGGACGTGTGGGCGAACTTGCTTTTGCATTGGCGCATAGTTTTAACGATCGGTTTTATGTAGGAGGATCGGTTGGCGTGCCATTTGTAAAATACAACTACACATCGATAATTACCGAAAGTGATTATAAAAAAACAGACAGTGCATTTTCCAACTTAACGTATCAGGAAAATTTAAGTACATCGGGTGTTGGTATAAATGCAAAACTGGGCGGTATCTATCGTTTTAACTCAGGCATTAAAATAGGCGTGTACGGGCAAACAGCTACCGATTATAAATTAAATGATAACTACCAAAATACGATGACTTCTACCATTAATGGTTTTAACACCGGTCAGTATACCAGTACATCGCCCGCAGGTTCTTATTCTTACAAACTTCATACGCCCGGTAAATTAGGAGCAAGTGTGTCGTACGTTTTTAAAAAGCTGTTAGCGTTTAGTATAGATGGCGAGTATATAAATTATGCCAGTGCACGTTACCCTGATAACCTGACTTTTTTTACTGTGAATTCAACTATAAAACAAAAGTATAGCGGAACAGCTAATATTAAAGCCGGTGTAGAATTAAATATCAGACCTATTGTTTTACGCGCCGGATTTAGTAGTGTTGGTTCGCCTTTTGGCGATGTGCTTAGCGGCAACTTTGTAAAAAACTCTTTTTCGGGTGGCGTTGGTTTTAGAGGCACCCATAACGTGTACCTTGATTTAGGTTTTGTATACACCACATGGGCCGAAAAATATTATGTTATAGACCCTATGTATATTCAGCCAACTAACATAAACTATTCTACCGTTTATATAGTGGCCACATTGGGTATAAAATTTAATTAACGCGTTTATTTTTTACCGTATTATTTTTAGTTAAAAAATACTGTTACTTTTAACGGTACAATTTTTTACTATGAAAAAATATATCCTTCTTTCTTTTTTGTTTGCGACTATACAAATTTTTGCACAGCAAACACCACCACCACCAAGCGACGACTCTCAACCAAACGACCCACCAGTGCAAATGCAGCAACAACCTGCGCAACAAAACATAAATAAGGTTAACATGAAAAATAACCTTAAAGCAGAGAAATTTAAAAACTTAAAAATTGGCGGCATCGTTTTACTTACTGCCGGAGGCATAGGACTTATTAGTGGTATAGCTTTGGTTGGATCGGGGGTATCTAATCAAATTTCTACTAATAACCAAACCAGCACTACAACTACAAGTGGTACAACGTATACTAATTCATCGGGGCAAACGCAAACTATCACTCCCGGTAATGCAACTAAAATAGCAGGTGGTGTTTACTTAAGTGTGTTTAGTGCATTTGCTATTGGCGGCGGAACTGCCATGGCCATTATTGGCAGTCACAAGCAAAAAAAATATATGGCCGCTTCGCGTTTAGCTGTGTTTGTTGCCCCTACCGCATTTAGAATTGCCTATACATTTTAGAGGCATTTAAATAGAAACCGAATTTTATAGTTATGCGAAAAAGCCTTTTTGTTTTATTACTATTTGTTACCATAAAACTTTTTCCGCAACAAATAGAACAGCCACCTGTACAACAAAATCAACCATATAACCCCAATTTTTCATTGTCGAAATATCAAAAAATGGAGAAACATGCTAAAACAGCTATTATAGTTGGTAGTATTTTAACCGCCGGAGGCGCAGCGTTATTGGGAGGCGGTTTATATGGTATAAGTAATGCAAACAATTCATTATCTTATTTAGCACCGGTGGCTTTTGGTGCTATGATGGGCATTGCAGGTGTACACATACTTGTTCCGGCTTTATTTAAATATTATTACGCCACTAAGAAATTAAACACGGCAAATGTGAGCATTGCCGTCACTCCTGTTTCCTTTAGAATTGCCTATACATTTTAGAGGCGTATCTATTAAAATAATTCTAACAATTTAGCGTTACTAAGTAAGTAAAAAGGCCGCTTTCTTAATTTGTTGGCTTTAGCGCTTTTTTACTAAATTCGCCACTCATTAAAAGCATATATGAATTATAAAAAATTAAATAACATAGTAGGATGGCTTATTTGTGCCATTGCAACTTACACGTACTGCTCAACCATTGAACCCACTGCCAGTTTTTGGGATTGTGGCGAGTACATTGCCTGCTCGTATAAATTAGAGGTTGGTCACCCACCGGGAGCACCTTTCTTTTTGTTGATAGCACGTTTCTTTTCTATGTTTTCGTTTGGCGACCCTGCTAAAGCCGCTATGATGATTAACGTAATGAGTGGTTTATGCAGCTCGTTTACTATTTTATTTTTGTTTTGGACTATAACCCGTTTAGCTAAAAAAATGTTAGCACCTGAAGGCACTGAAATGGATAACGGTAAAATGTGGGCTATTTTAGGAAGCGGTATAATTGGTGCATTGGCTTATACGTTTTCTGATTCGTTTTGGTTTTCGGCGGTTGAGGGCGAGGTTTATGCCATGAGTAGTTTATTTACCGCGGCCGTTTTTTGGGCCATTTTAAAATGGGAAGAAGAAGCAGACGAGCCAACATCGATGCGCTGGTTAATTTTAATTGCTTACTTAACAGGTTTATCTGTCGGAGTCCATTTACTTAACTTATTGGTTATTCCTTCTATCTGCTTTATTTATTATTTCAAAAAATATAAATTCAGTTGGAAAGGCTTTACCATTGCCGGACTTATTTCAGTTGTTTTATTAGGTGGCATACAAGGCGGTATTATTCCAGGTGTTGTAAAACTATCTGCCGATTACGAATTATTTTTCATCAACAAACTTGGCATGCCTTTTAATACAGGTACCCTGTTGTACTTTGTAATTCTTATTTCATTAATTACATCGGCTATTGTTTACTCATTAAACAAAAAAGAAACTTATTACAAACTAACTTTTGGTTTAGCTATTGCATTTGCTTTACTGGCAACGGCATCGGCACAAACAGGTGGTGGCATGTTTGTTCGTTTAATTTTATTAGGCGGCATGGTGTACGCGGTTCATTTCTTAAAAAATAAACCTGCTGTATTAAATGGCATTGCGTTGAGTTTTGCGGTGATGATGATTGGTTACTCATCGTTTTTTGTGTTGGTTATTCGTTCGCAAGCTAACACGCCTATGGATGAAAACAACCCGGAGAACGCGCTTAACATGCTTTCGTATTTAAATCGTGAGCAATACGGAGATTGGCCTATTGGTTACGGACAATATTATAACGCACCTACTAAACCACGCAGCGAGTTTAAAGATGGTACACCTATTTATGGTAAAGATGTACAAGGTAAAAAATATGTTATTTTAGATGACCGCAAAAACTCGGTGCCAACTTACGAAGATGATTTTTGTACTATTTTTCCTCGTATGTGGAGCAGCCAAAGTCAGCACGAAGCCGCTTACAGATATTGGGGCGATGTAAAAGGTAAACCAAAACAACTTACCGATAACAATGGCGAAACAAAAACAGTTTATGTACCAACCTTTGGCGAAAACCTTACTTACTTTAGAAGATACCAGCTTGGGTACATGTACCTGCGTTATTTTGCCTGGAACTTTATTGGAAAACAAAATGATGTACAAGGTTTAAATAATAACCCAACCGAGGGTAACTGGATAACCGGTATACAAGCATTTGATAATGCACGTTTAGATGCCGATTTAAGTACTGTACCAAGCAACGTAAAAAACAACAAGGCTACCAATAAGTTTTATGCGCTGCCTTTTATATTAGGTTTATTAGGCATTTGGTTTCAATACAAAAGAGGATTGAAAGATGGCTTTGTGGTGTTATGCTTGTTCTTTTTTACAGGGCTTGCTATTACTATTTATTTGAACCAATATCCGTATCAGCCACGTGAACGTGATTATGCATATGCCGCCTCGTTTTACGCCTACGCTATTTGGATAGGTTTAGGTGTTTTATTTTTATATGAGTTTCTGCTTAAAAAAATAAGTGCGCAAAACGCGGCTATTGCTGCAACAGCAGTAAGCTTAGTAGTACCAAGTTTAATGGCTGCTGATGGTTGGGATGACCACAACCGTTCGCACAGATATATGTCGAGAGATTTTGCGATTAACTATTTAAACTCGTGTGCACCTAATGCTGTACTATTTACCAATGGAGATAACGATACGTTCCCGCTTTGGTACGCGCAAGAGGTAGAGGGCATTCGTACGGATGTGCGTGTGGTTAACTTAAGTCTGTTTCAAACGGATTGGTACATTAACCAATGCCGCCGTGCAGCTTACGACTCGAAAGCATTGCCATTTACAGCCAGCATGACCCCGGATAAATATGAAGCAAGCAAACGCGACATAGTTTATTTTATGGATAAAAATATTGGCTACGTTAACTTAAAAGAATTGATGGATTATGTTGCCAGCGATAATCTGGAAAACAAATACAACATGGGTGGCGATTACATTGATATTTTACCAAGCAATAAATTTAGTTTACCTGTAGATTCGGCTAAGGTAATTGCAAACGGTACCGTATCAAAAGGTTTAGAAAACCGTATGGTAAAAAGTATAGACTGGCAATTAAAACGCAACTACATTACTAAAAACGATTTAATGGTGCTTGATTTACTGGCAGGCTTTAACTGGGACAGACCCATTTACTTTGCCGTTACAACAGGCAGAGAAGCCTATATTGGTTTAGAAGATTATTTGCAGTTGGAAGGTTTAGCGTACCGTTTAACGCCTATTAAATCGACCAAAGAAGAAATGCAAAGTGGCGCACGCATTAACTCAGACATTATGTATAACAACATTATGACTAAGTTTCAGTGGGGCGGTATGAGCACTCCGGGCGTTTATTTGGATGAAAACTCGATGCGCTTCGCATCTAACATGCGCATACAAATTGGCGGCTTGGCTTCGCAATTAATTAAAGAAGGTAAAAAAGATAAGGCAGTTAAAATATTGGATAAAGCGCAAGCTGAAATGCCGGAATCGATTATACCGTATGATGCAACGATGTACTCTATTTGTATAGCGTACTTTGAAGCAGGCGAAAACAAAAAAGCAAAAGCCATTGCCGAAAGTTTATTTAATATGTTTGAAGGCGACTTGCGTTTTTATAACAAACTACCTGCTATACATAAAGCGGCTTATGGATCGGAAATAAACCGTGCACGCCAATTAATGATGGCTTTGGTAAGCTTGAGTTATAACTACAAAGAAAACGCGATGGGCAAAAACTTTGAGCAACGTTTACCGGCTGTAATTCCGCAAGAAGAAATGCCGGGTTATAAAGAGCAAATACAGAGATAATGCGCTTGCCGGCTCGTCCACCTAAATTGTTGCAAAGTTTATTGCCGCAGTGCTTTTGGAACTTGCCCAACCGACAGAATAAAATTTACTTAACCTTTGATGACGGGCCAACACCAGAAGTGTTGCCCGTTATTTTAAAAACACTTGACGCGTATAAAGTACCCGCCACCTTTTTTTGTGTAGGAGAAAATATGCAAAAGCACCCCGACTTGCTTTGGGAAATGCAAAAAAGAAACCATGCCATTGGCAACCACACGCATAACCACATTAGCGGCTGGCGTACTAAAAACGAAACTTATTTTGAAAACGTAGAGGCTTGCCAAAAGGTTTACAAAGCGAAACTGTTTCGTCCGCCATACGGCAGGCTGCGCACATCGCAAGCAAACGAGCTTACAAGAAAATACAAAATAATTATGTGGGATGTGCTGAGCTACGATTACGATAAAAAAGTGCTACCCGAAATTTGTTTTAGAAATGTAATTGATGCCACCAAAAGCGGTTCGGTAATTGTTTTTCATGATAATGTAAAGGCATTAAAAAATTTAGAGTACGCCCTACCCCGCAGCATAGATTTTTTATTGAAGAAAGATTTTGTGTTTGATGTGATTAGGTAGAAGTTTCTATTTGTTATTTCAATTTTTAATTGCAGGCAAAAGGTTTTCGTTGCTATCCTTAAAGCAGCACTGTAACAATTTTGTATATTTAATACATGAAAAAAATAATAAACATATTATTTGTTTTAGTAATGGCAGTTTTTGTTGCGTGTAACTCAGGTTCACCAAAACAAACCACAGCTGTAAATTATAACCTAATAATGCAGCAATTAGATAGCATCCATTTTAATGATCAATTTTATCGTAAAAGAATCGACTCCTTAGAAAAATTAAGCCAGCATTATTCAAATGTACTTTTACAATCCTCACATATAGCTACTAAGCAAGATAGCGACAATGTAAAAAAAGTAAGCGATGATTTAAACACCAGTTGGAGTGCCGTAAACAAAAGCGACGCCAGTAACTTAATAAAAGTAAAAACTATTATTGATACATATGGTTGGCTTGGTGCTGATGTAATTGGCAGCCAAGCCAACCAAACTTTGTTTTTAGTAATTCAGCATGGCGGTTTAGCAGTACAAGAAAAATATTTGCCCATAATGAAAGAAGCCGCAAAAAATAAGAAAGCCGACCCCGCAGAGTTAGCCCTTTTAATTGATAGAATAGAAGTATCTAACAACAGGCCTCAAATTTACGGTTCACAAATAAAAAAAGAATCTGGTAAATTTGTAATCTGTCCCATAATTGATGAGGTTAATGTAAATAAACGTAGGTCTGCTGTAGGTCTTTCGTCGTTAGAAGAGTATGCTAAAAACTGGAATATAAATTATAAACTACCAGCTCAATAAAAATATAGTGCTCTCCGCCCTTTTTGCTGTTATCACCAAATAGAGATGCTATTATTCCTATACTATACATAACCCCAAATTAGTATATTTATCCACTTTTAAATTTTATATGAAAAAAACACTCATAGCATTAAGCCTGTTAACCACCTACACCATGTCAGCACAATTTAATAAAGCCACAGCACCCGTAGCGCAAAAAAAACCGCACATGCGCAGCATGCACGGCGATAATGTAACTGATAATTATTATTGGATGTACGATTATTTTGGGCATGGACCAGATAGCAGCCAGGTAATAAAATACCTGCAGGATGAAAATACATACACCAAAACCGTTTTGCAGCCTACCGAAAAATTGCAAGGCGAGTTGTTTACCGAAATGAAAGCGCGCATTAAAGAAAAAGACGAATCGGTACCCGTGTTTAAAAACGGATATTATTATTACACCCGCACCGAAGATGGCAAACAGTATTTTAAATACTGCCGCAAAAAAGGCTCGCTTACCGCTACCGAAGAAATTTTGTTGGATGTAGACCAAATGGCTGTTGGTCATCCATATTATTCGGCTACCGGGTTTGATGTTAGTGAGGATAATAATTATTTGGCATTTGCCGTAGATAAAGTATCGCGTCGCCAGTATACCATTTACATTAAAGATTTGCGCACAGGTAAAATTTTAACCGATGAAATTGCCAACACCAGTGGTGACCCTTGCTGGGCCAATGATAACAAAACTATTTTTTATACCGAAAAAAATGAAATCACTTTGTTGTCTGAAAAAATTCTGCGCCATACATTAGGAACCGATGCCAAACAAGATGCTATTGTTTATACCGAAACAGATAAAAGTAATTACATAGGCGTTTTAAAATCAAAAAATGATAAATATATTTTTATTTACAGCAGCGCCACTATGTCGACCGAAGAGTTTTTTATTGATGCCGCTAAACCTAACGATGCCTTTAAATCGTTTCAGCCCCGCATAAAAGATCTGCGCTATTGGGTTACAACATTAGCTGATAGGTTTTTAATAACCACCAATAAAGATGCAAAAAACTTTAAAGTGATGGAGTGCCCCTTAGATAAACACACTGTAGATAATTGGAAGGATTATATCCCACACCGCCCCGATGTGTTGGTACAAAACGTAGAAGAGTTTAAAGATTTCATAGCTATCAACGAGCGTAAAAATGGCCTTGTGCAACTGCGCATTCGCAGTCTTAAAGATGGCTCTGAACATTATGTAGATTTTGGTGAACCTACTTATGCTGCAAGTATAGGTGCCAACGCCGAGTATAACAGCACCACCCTGCGTTATAATTATTCATCGCTAACAACTCCTGCTTCAGTATATGATTATGACATGGTTACCAAAACCAAAAAGTTAATGAAACAGCAAGAAGTGTTGGGCGGCTATAATAAAGACGAGTACCAAACCGAACGCGTTTATGCAACAGCTACTGATGGTACAAAAATTCCTATTTCAATTGTTTATAAAAAAGGCTTGGTAAAAAATGGCAAGGCTCCTTTATTATTATATGGCTATGGCAGCTATGGCAACAGTATAGATGCCAACTTTAACCCCTCGCGTTTAAGTTTGCTTAACCGCGGTTTTGTTTACGCCATTGCCCACATACGTGGCGGACAAGAAATGGGCCGCCAGTGGTACGAAGATGGTAAAATGATGAAAAAGAAAAACACCTTTACCGATTTTATAGATTGTGGAAATTTTTTGGTTAAAGAAAACTACACAACACCGCAGCACCTTTACGCAATGGGTGGCAGCGCGGGCGGTTTATTAATGGGTGCTGTAGTTAACATGGCGCCAACCTTATGGCATGGCGTAATTGCACAAGTGCCTTTTGTTGATGTAGTAAACACCATGTTAGATGAAAACATACCGCTAACTACTAACGAGTACGATGAGTGGGGCAACCCCAACCAAAAAGACGCCTACTTTTATATGAAAAGCTACAGCCCTTACGAAAATGTAGAACACAAAGCCTACCCCAACATGTTAGTTATTACTGGTCTGCACGACAGCCAGGTACAGTATTTTGAACCCGCCAAATGGGTAGCCAAACTACGCGATATGAAAACTGACAACAACCTACTGCTCCTTAAAACCGATATGGAATATGGGCACGGTGGTGCCAGCGGAAGATTTGATTATTTAAAAGATGTGGCCTTAAACTACTCTTTTTTGTTAGGGCTTGAGGGCATTAATAAATAAAACGGTTATAATTTTTTCGGCTAAAATTTCGCGAATTTAATATTCGATTTTTTTACTCAGCCTACAATGCGTGGTATAAGAATAGCCTTATCTGCTCCGCAAACTATTTTTAAGTTTACCATAACGCTCGCCCATTAGCAGTTTGCGATAATTGTTTTTTTCATCTTTGGTAACATCCATTACAAAACCTGCTTGTTGCTAAAACACCATCATAAAATCAGACCCGCCAAATAAAAAATAACCCATCATATCACCTTTTTTTACTTGCGTGCCAACCTGTATATTTTTTTCGAAATTTACCGAACACACCTGCGACATGCCAATGGGCAGCAACGCCACCAAACCAAATTCTGCTGTTTCAACAATTACACAAGCTCTTGTTTCAACCGATTGCCAGCCCGGTACCGATGCATCATACACATATCGTTTGTTAATCGAATCCCAGGTTAAAATACAACCTGCCGCATTTTCGCCTGCAATAATTCTAAGCTCTTTAACCGTGCCGCTAACCGGAAAATGATATCGGTGATAATCATTTATATCCAAATACGTATGCGTAAACACACCGTTGGCAAATTCTTTTTCGTACTTACTGTCTTCACCAATTAATTTTTCTATCGAGTTTAACGTACCCGATTTTATAGCCACACCTTCTTTCTGCACAATGTTACTCGCGCTATCGCTATCAATTTGCCAAACACCTTGTGGTTGCGAATCGGCAGGCGAGTCAACAACCGAGTTGTCGCTTGCATCTGCTATGGGTCTTTTATCCGGAGATTTAAAGTGCCTCGAAAAAAACTGATTAAATGTTTTCCAATTAGTAGCATCTTCGTACCAGTTATTTTTTAATCCAAATTTATTATCCTGCAAAGCCATTTGGTAGTAGGCATCATTCCACGATTCTTTCGTATCCAAAAAACTGCCCCAACCCTTATTAAAACTTATCAGCCAATCGCTATACGGTTTTACATATTGCAAGGAGTTATTGTAAAAACCTTTTCCATTTAGTTCGGGCAAAGGTTGGTCGTTTATAAAATAATAATAACACAAGCCTTGGTCTAACTTGGTGTACAATTCCGAGTACGCCATTTTTGGCAGCAAGCCCCAGGGCATAGCCTTTTCGGCATAGGCAATAAAATCGTAATATTCTTCCAGCGTTTGCGCCGGGTTTGAATTTCTATCGGGGTTTATTTTTTTTGCTCGCGCTATTGCTTCAACAAGCAAGCGTTTTATGTTGGCATCGTGTTCAACTATATCAATCAGCTCTTTTGTTTTTTGTCCGTAATCTGCTTTTTTAATCGATGTATCACTTCCACACGAAACAAAAAGCAGTACTGTAAATAACAAACTAAAAAGCGCGGTAAATTTTTTGGTCATAAACACATTTTTAAAAACCGAAAAATAGGCAAAGTATCCATACTATTTTTTTATACCATCAAAAAAAATAAACGTACTTTGTACATGTAATGTTTAACCAATTAAAAGGTTTGTTGAAGTATATTACAGATTTTGACGAACAACAGCTTACCGAAATAACCAAACACTTTAAACCCAAGTCGGTTAAAAAAAATGCCCTTTTACTTTCGCAGGGCCAGGTGTGTACCGAGTTTTATTTTATTGAAAAAGGTTGCATCCGTACTTATTTTATAGATAAAGAAGGCAACGAAAAAACAAGATACGTAATGTGCAACCCTTCTATTGGCACCGCGCTAACAAGTTTTATTTCGAAAAAACCTTCGTTTGAATTTATTGAAGCACTTGAAGATACCGAGCTTTTAGTAATAAGCCATGCCGATTTTTATAAACTAAACAACCAAATTACCCAATGGAAAGTTTTTTACCAACGGGTGTTAGAAATGGCTTACTCGTTTCAAAACAAAAAAATTGAAGGCTTGGTTACCCTCACTGCCAAACAGCGGTACGATTTATTACTGAAAGAAAATCCCGCTTTAATACAAAGGCTGTCTAATAAAATACTGGCTTCTTATCTCGATGTCAGACAAGAGACCTTAAGCAGGTTAAAATCCAAGTAGCGTTTTTTGATGTAGGTCAATGCACAGCAAATTGACCGGAAGTATTTTTGTATCCTAATCAAAAAATTACAAATCATTAAAACCAAAAAAATGAGAAAACTAACTGCATTTAATTTTATGACCTTAGATGGTTATTTTGAAGGCCCGAAAAAAGGAGAATATGCCTGGCACAAACACGACCAAAGTACCGAGGAAACCGAGTTTGCCGAAGATAAATTGCAATACAATAACACACTGCTTTTAGGACGTGTTACTTACGACCAAATGGCAAGTTTTTGGCCAACCGAAAACGCCATTAAAATGGTACCCGATGTAGCCAAGGGCATGAACAAAGCCGAAAAAATTGTGTTTTCGAATACATTAAAAAAACCCGAGTGGAACAACACACGCGTAATGAGCGGCAACATTGTAGAAGAAATAAAAAAATTAAAAAACACCACGGGCAGCAACATGACTATACTGGGCAGCGGAAGCATTATAACCCTGTTTGCCGAAAATGGCTTGATTGATGAATTTCAGTTTATGATAAACCCAAAAGCCATAGGCAGTGGCACACCTATATTTAAAGGCATTAAACAGCAACTAAACCTTAAACTTATTTCGAGCAAAGCATTTAAAGATGGTGTTGTTGTGTTAACGTATCAACCTGCTTAGTACAATTTGTAATTTGAAACAAACACAAAATAAACCACTCCGCGTAATTTAAAATTATGCGGAGTGCTAACATTCAATTTCTCTTTACTCAATCAAAAAAAGTTTCATGTAAGGTTTTTGCATTTTTTGTTTATTGTTGCCTAATAATAAAAACTTAAGTTTAGCACAAAAAACAAATCTATTTGTATGAAAAAAATTACGCGTACACTAATTGCATTAGTCGGCATACTACTGCTAACACAATGTAACAACTCAAAACCTGAAACCCCGGCCGTTGTAACTGAAAACCCGTGGAGCTGCACATCTACCCTCGACCCAAATGCCGAAGCCGACATTGACACCAAAGATGTTGATTTTAGTTTTGTGTTTATGGGTTGCAACCGTACCGATGATGATTTGCCTGCCACCACCAATAAATCAACTGCCAATGTGTTTCAGTTAAAGCGCACCTTTAACGAAGTATGCGGCATGAAAATAAAACCAAAATTCTTTTTCTTCCTCGGCGATTTAGTATTGGGGCTTAAAACCGATACCAACGTACTAAGCAGCGAATTAAAAGCATGGGTTCAGCAATTTCAAGCTGATACATTTTCTGCCATGCCCAACTCGGGCATTCGTATGGTGGCTGTACCCGGCAATCACGAAATGCTTTATAAAGTAGCCAACCCTCCTAAAAACTTTCCGAAAGAAGAACGCCCCTGGATAGCCGCACCTGCTATTTGGCGCAGCATTATGCAAACCTTTAGCATACAAGCGCCTGATGATTATGGCATAAGCTATTGCGCAATTGATAGTTTAACTTACTCCTTTAATTATAAAAATACACACTTTGTATTAGTTAATACAGATACCTATTACAACTCAAAAGATAGCATCATCCCCGGCCTTGTACCCGCCACCTGGATAGTTAACGACATAACTGCTGCCCGCCAACAAAACAGCAAACAACACATTTTTGTAATGGGCCATAAACCCGCGCAAATTATTTACAAAGGCAAACTAACTCCGCAACATGCCGATAGTGTAGATGATATCATCAACCTCGATTCGGTAAACGTAATATGGCCTGCTATGGAAAAAAATAAAGTAGAAGCCATGCTAACCGCGCACCGTCATGAGTTTTTGGTAACACAACCCACCGAAGGCAAAACCACACAAATAATTGCCGGCAACGGTGGTAGTTTGTACGAGAGCCACTTGCCCGATAGCAATCAGTTTTTTGGTTACACAAAAATTTATGTAATGAAAAACGGACACGTACTTGCACGCAGCTTTGGGCGCATAACACCGGGTTCAAAAAAGAATAACTCCTATGTTACACCACTCCCCTGTGGTGATTTAACCCGCCTGCGTTATAAAGATAACATAACCTGGGGTAGAAAAGTGTGCACATTTAATCCACTCCTGTACCCACAAAAATAAGCACTCACAAAAGCCTCGCCTCTGCGGGGCTTTTTCACAAACTCTCCTTGCGTAAACACTCACAAATAATTTTCCCTACCTTCGTTATGCATGAGATATATACTAAGTATACTGGCCATAGCAATAAGTTTTTACAGCCACGCGCAAACTGATTCCCTAAAAACAGATTCCTTAAAGCAAGCCCTTGTAAAACACACCCAAGCTATTGAGGCAAACCCAAAAAATGTAAGTGCCTATATAAACCGTGCACGTGTAAAATTTAAATTACGTAACTACATGGGCAGTATAGATGATAACCTAAAAGCCATTGAGTTAAACGCCCAAACCGATACCGCTTACACAAACATAGGCGCAGCCAATGCCGCTTTAAAAAATTATACCGAGGCAATTAAAAATTACAGCAAAGCCATACAAATAAACCCAAAAATGTATAAAGCATTTTGTTTTCGTGGCATGGCAAAAAGCAGCCAAAACAATTACACAGCCGCCATTGCCGATTACGATTCGTCCATAGCGCTGCACCCAACCTATACCGATGCGTATTTTAGTAGAGGCAGCGCCAATCGTTATTTAAAAAAGTATGCCAATGCCCTGCACGATTATAGCAAAGTAATTGAGCTGGATACAAATTACACACAAGCCTATTTTCAGCGTGGCAATTGCAAATACGATGTAAATGCGTATAAAGATGCTTGGTACGATTATGCCAAAACAATTACCCGGCAACCCAACAATGCCGATGCCTTTAATGCTTGTGGCAATTGCAAATTTGCGCTTAAAGATTATGAAGGCGCCCTTTTAGATTATAACACCGCCATTGAGTTAAACCCACGCAATGCCAACATGCGTTTTCACCGTGCAAACTGCCGCTTTGCTTTAGATAAATTTACCGAGGCCACCGAAGACCTTACCAAAACCATTGAGCTAAACCCAAAATATGTGCAAGCCTATTGCGCGCGGGCGCATTGTTATATACGCTTAAAAAAATACGACCTCGCTATTACTGATTGCGATAAAGCCCTCGAAATAAATCCACAATGTGGCGAAGCTTTTTTTAGGCGAGGCAATGCCAAACACATGATAGGTGATGCAGTTGGTGCTTGTACCGATTGGGCTAAAACAGTTGCCATAGGCGATTATTTTTCGGCCGCATCCAACATTGCTAAATACTGTAGATAAAAAACAAAACACAGCTTACTCATCATTAAAAAGAAATAATTTTAATCCTATTTTATATAAATAGGTTTATTAATATGTTGCACATATTCAAACCGCATAGTTTTTCCGTACACACTTTCTACATCGTAATTTGTGGTCATAATTTGTAAATTACCATTACCACCATTTAATGCCGCTAAAGCCGCAGCAGATAATGTAAACGATGTTGCACCTGTAGGCACAATATAACCCATTTGCGCCAAACCATCTGAAATATAAATGTTTATTTTATCTACATTGCTAATGGTAAAGTGTACAGTTAAACCCTGACTGCGGTTTATTGTATCAGGTAATAAATTATAATTTGTGTATTGGGCTTTAATGCGGTTACTTGTGTAAGTAAACGAAGGAATAACGTTTTGCCCCACCACCTGCCAGTTACTTTGTGAATCACTAATGCTATCATTAAAATAATTTACTGTGTTAGCTTGGTAGGTTAATGCAATGCTATCTATTGCCACCGAGCCAACAGGCTTATTAGCTAAAATAGAATTACCACTTTGTGCTGTATAAGTAAATTCAGCCCCGGCATCGTAATACATAGTAATAGATTGCGAAGGCGGCTCAGGTAAAATTATCACCTTCGAAAAGGTAAGAAACCCATAATACAGAGTATCGTTAGATAAGTGTATATCATTAACAGGCGCACCATTATTTACAACGGCATCTTTTTTACAAGACAGCAAAATAAGCACCGTAAATAAAGCAAACGTTATTTTTTTCATTTGCTAAATATATACAAAGTTAAGCTTATGCAGGTTAACCTCCCTTAGCACCTATAATTAACCTAATAACAGTTAAAAAAAACTAAAACCCCTTATACTTTAACATAATAAAAGTTAAGCCAAAGAAAGCTGCTACAATAAAAAATAATTTTGTAGTCTGTATGAAAAAAGGCTACCTCTTTTTATTATTTGCACTATGTAATTTGTTTGCTACCGCGCAACAAATTACACCCGATTCTATTTTCCATTATTACATTAGCCACAAACAAAAAATGGTACTGGCCTATTCCTTTAAAACCATTGCCGATGCTTATAACGAAGATAACGATGTAACCAAAGCACTTGCCTACTACAACAAAAGTTTAGCAGCCTACCAATCTATAAACGATAAAGGCGGCATAGCAAAACTATATTTTACCATAGGCAAACTCCTAAACACACAAGGCAACCGTAAAGAAGCATTAAGCTACCGCGATAAAAGCAAAAAAATAAACCAGGAAATTGCCGACCAGCAAAAAACCGCCAACACCTTAAACAAACTGGCCTATAGCTACAACACCCAATTAAAAACAAACCTTGCCCTAACCAACTATTACCAAAGCCTAAAATTATACCTGCAAATAAACGATAAAACCGGTATCGTAAATTCGCTAAACAACATAGGCACCATTTGTATTGAGCAAGGCAACAAACCCCTGGGGCTCCAATATTACAACCTTAGCCAAAACATAAAAGAAGATTGCAAAAAGCGCGCCCGTGCCATAAAAGCAGAAATGAATAATTCAGATAGAGTTGCCTACTCCTTTAACAGCATAGCCGCACTTTACTATAGGCAAAAAAATTATCCGATGGCACATGCCTATGCCGATAGCTCGTTGCTTATAGCCAAACAAGCCAACTACCCAAACAGCATTTGCCGGGCCGATAGCCTGCAAGCCCAAATAGATTTAGCCCTTGCCAACCTGCCCACCACCACCGCCAGCCAAAAAGCAAACTACTTAGCCGAAAGCAAAACACACCAACAACAATACACAGCCCTGCACGATAGTTTACAAAACCTAAAAGCCCCAACATCCTCAACCGCAAACAATAACGCAAGCATCTCCTCAGCCGATTCAAAAACTTCAACTAATTTCAACTTCATTAAAACAGCAGGCATTATTATTTCGGTAATTGGTCTTGTAGTTATTTTAGTTTACAACTCCCTTCAAAAAAAACAAAAGTAATTTATCGCGTAATACATTAGGGCGTTCTTCTTCAATCCCTAACACGGCAGCAAAAAAAACATTTGTATATTTAATGCAGCATGACTTTGTTCGACGATGAAATAAACCCCCAAGCAAACCTATTGCCTTTTAATGGCACCGTAAATTATTACGGCAAAATAGTTGATGCACAACAAGCCAATTACTATTTAGAAAAACTATTAAACACCATTAACTGGCAACCTGACCAAGCCATAATTTTTGGCAAACAAATAATAACCAAACGCAAAGTAGCCTGGTATGGCAATGTGGCTTTTGAATACAGCTACTCAAACACCACCAAACGCGCTCAAACCTGGACCCCCGAGTTACTGCAACTAAAAACCATTACCGAAAAAACTACGGGTGAAACCTATAACTCCTGTTTGCTTAACCTGTACCACAATGGCAGTGAAGGCATGGCTTGGCACAGCGATGGCGAAAAAGATTTAAAAAAAAACGGAGCCATTGCCTCACTAAGCTTTGGTGCCGAACGCAAATTTGGTTTCAAACACAAACAAAATAAACAAACCATTTTTTTAACCCTGCAACACGGCAGCTTATTAGTAATGAAAAACGAAACACAAACCCATTGGTTACACCGTTTACCACCTACCACAAAAATTTCTTCCCCACGTGTAAACTTAACCTTTCGCACCATTGCACAATAAAGCACCTTGCCATACTTGGTGTTATCAGTAATAAACAAATGGGTGCTATTTAATATATTTTTTAAATTAGTGTAAGTAAAATAAACAGCATGCTTAAAACAAAATTTAAAACAATTGATGAGTATCACCTTACGTTTCCAAAAAACATACAAAGCCTTTTAAATATAATGCGCAGCACCATACAACAAGCAGCGCCGCAAGCACAGGAGGTTATAAGTTACAACATGCCTGCGTTTAAACAAAACAAGGTGTTGGTGTATTATGCTGCCCATGCAAACCACATTGGTTTTTATCCTACGGCAAGCCCCCTGGTTGAGTTTAAACAGCAACTGGCAAACTACAAAACATCAAAAGGTGCTGTACAATTTCCGTTAGATAAAAAACTACCTACTGCTTTAATAAAAAAAATAGTAAAGTTTAGAGTAGCACAAACCGAAAAAGTTGCCACCAAGTAAATCTTCCGCCTAAAAAAACTGCAACCAAATCTACTTTAATATGTAAGGTTTTTTCAAAAATTGTACTTTTTTACTTAGGTAAAACACCTTAATTTTGTTTTTTAAACAACAAATTCACACATGAAAAAATTAATGATTCTTTTATCATTATTTCTGTTTAGCCTCAGCTCATGTGGTCCATCAAAAGCAGAGGCCGAAGCAACAGCGCGCATTCAGGCAATTCAAAATTTAATTGTAAAAGCCGACGACCAAGAAGAACAAGACGAACTAAAACAACAGCTCATAAATTTAAAAGCAAAACTGGCCGGCGAAGAGTTTAAGTTAAGCGATACCGAGCAGCTTAAACTACTACACTCGCAAAACGAAAAAATACAAAAAATAGAAACCCAAACAAAAATTGTTGAGCAAATAAAAAAACCAAATAGCCGATATACAAAAACAAATAAAGTAAAACCGTTTTATTTTTAACCCTAAGAGAGCCCCGCACCATGTGGGGCTTTTTTATTTTAATTAATGGTGCCGTTACGGCGCTTTGTAAACACGTGCTGTAGGGCTTTACGTTTCAAGCTTTTATGATTACATAAAAGGTTTTTCACTGCAACCCCTAACTGTATTTGTTTCGGTAATCGAGCGGCGTTATGCCGGTGATGCGTTTAAACACTTCGCGAAAGGCTTGTATATCGGCATAGCCAACATCGTACATAATTTCGTTAATGGTTTTGCGGCCAAGCTCTAATTGTTTTTTGGCGGCTTCCATTTTTACACGTTGTATATATTCGGCAACGGTGTTGCGGGTGGCTTTTTTAAAACGACGCTCGAAGGTGCGACGTGTTACATAAAATTTATCGGCAATTTGGTCGACCGTATATTTTGTGAGATAATTATTCTCTATAAACTTTTGCGCTTTTAAAATAAGTTCGTCGCCGTGGTCTTTTTGTCCTTGAAAAATAAGAAAGGCCGATTGGTTGTTTTTATCTAAATCAATTACAAAATATTTTGCGGTGCGAATAGCCATTTTACGATTGGTAAATTTTTCTACCAAGTGCATAAGCAAATTCCAATAGGCATTACTGCCACCACTTGAGTAAAGCCCGTCTTGGTCGGTTATCATTTTTTCATCAACCAAGGTAACCGCCGGATAATAATAACGAAATTCGTTTGCATGCGCCCAATGCGTAGTGCATTGTTTGCCATTTAAAATACCACTAAATGCTAAGAGCGTAACACCTGTACACAAACCCGCAATTTCACTGCCGTTTTTATATTGGTTTATAAGCCACATGCAACAATCTTTATTAAGATAAACCGAACTGGCTATGTGCCCGGTAAGTGATGGAATGATAATGAGATTTGTTTTTTTTACTTGCTCGAAAACAGCATCGGTGCGAATGGTGTAAGCACCCGCGTTAAATTTTACATCGGTAGTAAAACCAACAAGTTGTATTTTAAACAAAGGAGGTTTGCCATCGGCCTTTAAAAACTCATTTACTTTTTCGAATACATAAACTGAATCGGTTATGGATGCGAGTAAAGCATTGCGAAGTACTAAAACAGATACGTTTACCATGCTGCAAATGTAAAAAATTGTTTTGTCGCAAATGCCCCCTTTATAATGTCGCATTTACATAGGGGTTTTTACCCCCAAGGCAATAACTTTGTGGTATAATTTAAAAAAAAACAAAACATGATTAGTACAAACCCTTATTTAAATTTTCAGGGCAACACAGCCGAGGCTATGGAGTTTTATAAATCGGTATTTGGTGGCGAGTTCACTATTTACCAACGCTTTAAAGACATGCCGGGCTGCGAGCAAATGGCACCTGAGGATCAGGAAAAAATAATGCATATATCGTTAGTAACGCCAAAGGGACAAATTTTTATGGCTACCGATGCCTTAGAATCGATGGAACAAAAACTAACTTTTGGTAACAACTACCATATACTTATACATACTGAAAACGAAGCGGAAACCGACAAATTGTTTAACGCCCTAAGTGCAGGAGGAAAAGTTGAAATGCCTGTAAACAAAACTTTTTGGGGTGCTTACTGCGGCATGTGCCGTGATAAATTTGAAACGCAATGGATGGTGAACTATACGTATCCGGTAAAAAAATAAAACTTAAAACAACATGGAAAATAAAAAGAAAGTAAGTTGGTGGATTGGCACTATTTTAAAAGGCTTAGTAGTTTTGTTTTTATTGTTTGACGCCATCATGAAAATTATTAAACACCCCCAAGCAGTTAAAGGCACTAAACAATTGGGCTTGCCCGAAGATTGCCTTGTGGTACTGGGTGTTTATTTATTTGTTGCTACTTTATTATACCTGTATAACAAAACAGCCATTTTAGGCGGCTTGTTTATAACGGCTTACTTAGGTGGTGCGGTGGCTATTATGTATGCGGCGCAAAAAGAAGGACACCCCTATATTTTTCCTATTGTGTTTGCTATGTTTATGTGGGTTGCCGAATTTTTGCGCAACGAAAAAATGCGTGAGGTTTTATATATTAAAATAAATAAAAGCGTTTAATTTGTTTGGGTAGCTTTTATGGAGAGCACATATTTGTAAACAGCATCTTTATCAGCATCAGATAATTCGGCGCGTTGTGCCATATCATCTATAATATCTTGCCATCGTGCTTCATCGCGTTTGTATATGTTTTTAGCACCGTGGCAGTTAATGCATTTGCCTACGGTATAAATTTGATGTCCTTGTTGCAGGGTGGCTAAAGTTACATTGGCATATTTTTTTTGTATGGCAAGTAGCTCGGCATTGCCCGGTTCATAAACCCCATTGGTTGATTTTACTGCCGGACCTGCTGTAACGGTTGAAGCAGGTGTTGTGGCAACCGGTGGCGCAGGAGTTGGTGTAACGCTTACTGCAGGTGTGTTTTTGGTACTGCGGCAGGCTGCAAAAATTATAATTGTGCTGCTTAGTAGAATTAGTTTACTTGTTGTCATACGATATAAATTTGTTAGCAAGGTTTGCCATTTAACTTTGCCGAAGTTATAAATATTGTATTTAGGCGATTATACTAACGAAACTTTTTTCGAAAAATTAACGGGTTGTTATACTCTTTGGTAATTATATATTTGTGTTATAAAAATTTGCACAATTAGCTAAACTTAAAAAACAACAAAACATGGAAGCAACAAAAATAACGGTTGAAACCACCATTAATGCAGACAAGAAAAAAGTATGGGATTATTATACAAACCCCAACCACATTACTAAATGGAATTTTGCCGACCCAAGCTGGCATTGCCCCAGCGCAAAAAACGATTTACGTGTTGGTGGCGTATACAGTGCACGCATGGAAGCCAAAGACGGTAGTTTTGGTTTTGACTTTGAAGCCACTTATAAAGAATTAGTGATGGGCGAAAAATTTACGTACCAAATGGGCGACCGAGAAGCCAGTGTACACTTTAACAACCATGCGGGCAAAACAGAAGTAGTGGTAACTTTTGATGCCGAAAAAATAAACCCTGTTGAAATGCAAAAAGGTGGCTGGCAAGCTATACTTAACAATTTTAAAAAATATACCGAAGCTAATTAAAATAACAAGCGGTGTGAGATTGCTTCGCTTCGCTCGCAATGACAATATGCGGGTGGTTGCAATAAAATAAAAAAGCCCCTTATTTCTACCTTAATTACGCAAGTTAGGGTTTAAGCAGAGCTAAAAAGACAAAACGACCAGATTTCTCTGGTCGTTTTTCATTTATTGAATTAAATAAATAGGATTTGGCCATTTTGGCCAAAAAAAGGGGCTCCGGTTAATTATAACGCCGATTAGCCGATTTCTTTTGAAAATCGGCAAAAAATACCCTAAATTTTATTTTACATTATTTTTTCATAGGCAATACTTGTATTGTAAAATATGTAAACTCCGTTTACGAACTCGCAAGCCACATTAATGAATTCAAATATAAATTCCGGCAGTCTTGCATTAAGTCTCAATTCAGGAATACCTTTTTTAAACAATCGTACAATCCCTCTAACTTGTAGACAAATCAAGTTTAATGAACGATAAGTCAGATAAAATAGTAATTCAATTTTTTCAAAATCAAGCAATTACCCCAGTTGTATGGAGAAATATAGATTTTAATCCAATATTAGCATCTACTAATTCTGTTAGTTATTTATATAATAATTTTGGTGAGTGTTTTTATACAAACAATCAAAAAATTGTCGTAGCAAATCCTTTCGATTGCGCTAGTATTTTTGCTTTGCAATACCACCTACTAACTGAAGCTCTGCTAAGATATAAAGATGAGAAAATTAGGAATTCATCTTGTGCACTATTTAAAAAATGCTGGGGAACAGATAGAAATAGAATTTTTTTCATAAATGGTCCGGAAGAACAAATGCAAGAATCTTTGGAACAAAACCTAAAAAGTAGTCTAAAAAAAGTTGATATTGTTAGGGAATATAACTTAGGTGCAAGCAAGCCTGTTGATATTCATGTTTATTGGCGTGGTGCAAATCGTGCTGCAATGATTGAAATTAAATGGTTAGGAAGAAGCAAAAATAGCAAAGGAAAGCTCTCCGCTCTATACTCAGATAAAAGAGCAAATGAAGGGGCTGTTCAAATTAAGGAATATCTTGATAAAGCAAATTCTGATACCCCTACACGTATTACTAAAGGGGTCTTAGTTCTAATTGACGGACAAAGAAATGGGGTTTCAAAAGGAACGACTACTATTAGTACTGCAAACGGAATGTTTCATAGCAATAAAGAAATTGTATTTGATGCGGATAAAAAATTTGCTACAATAAAAAACTATATGAAACCAATTAGAATGTTTGCCGAACCAATCTGTTTTTAAATATAAATTATGCCAGATAAATTAAATCACGATTTTATATTAAAAGATAAGGGATATTCAAATTATGAGGATACTACTGAGTTAGCACGTCATAGATGGTATTATTATAAAGAAGGTTTTTCTCCAAATATTGTTGAAAATGCTATTGAACAAACAGGAATAAGTAAAGACGATTTAATTATTGACCCATTTAACGGGAGCGGGACAACAACACTTTCATCCTCTATTAAAGGGTATAAAGCAATAGGGATTGAGGTAAATCCTTTTACAGCTTTTTTATCCGACGCAAAATTAAAAAATGCTGACATTTCAGAATTAAGCAGGTGGGAAGATAAGTTATTGAAAGTAGCAGAAAAAGGAATGCCATCTCCTCTTCAGGGGTACTCTACATTTTCAAAAACAAAAAAGTTATCGCATTCGGAAACAAAAAAATTAGATAAATGGCTTTTCAATATCCCTGTCCTTAAGTCATTCGAAGGTGGATGGGATTTGACAAATAAAATATCTTCTCATAATATTCGAAAACTAACAAGATTAGCATTAATCTCCGCAGCAATGAAAAATTGTAATGCGACTAGAGATGGGAAATGTTTACGGTATAGAGATAACTGGAAAGAAAATTTCTTTAATAAGGATACATTTTTAGATGCTTTAGCTTTTGATTTAGCTAATATTAAATTAGATATAGCTGAAAAACCAATTGAAGGTAAAACAAAAATACTACAAGGCGATTGCAGAAGTATTTTAAAATCTTCTGATGAAATAAAATCTTTTAAATTATGTATAACATCTCCTCCTTATCTTAATACATTTGATTACACTGATATTTATAGACCGGAATTGTTTTTAGGTAAATTCATTAATGACTCAAAAAGTTTATATGATTTAAGAATGAAGACAGTACGTTCTCACATTCAAGCTAAATGGAATGAGCCTACCCTTAAAGACTTTGGATTATTATATGAACAAACCATAAAGCATATTAATGAACATAAAGAAGATTTGATGCATAAATCTATTCCAATGATGGTTCAGGCATATTTTGAAGATATGTCCAATATCTTGAAATTATTGCATAATAAGGCTGCTAAAGATGCTCAGATATGGTTTGTAGTTTCTAATTCTGCATACGCAGGGATGGAAGTTCCAGTAGATTTAATTATTGGAGATATAGCAGCAAGAGCCGGTTGGTATTTAAAAGAAATAGGGGTATTGAGATATTTGAAAAAACGTAAAACAAAACATAGTCCAAATGTTACTCTTTTAAGAGAAAGCGTAATTATTTTATCAAAAAATAAGTTCTAGCAAGTACTTTAAAAAAATATGTAAATAATTAAGGTTCAATAAATTAAAAGGGTCAGAATATGTATTCTGACCCTTTGTTTTTTACCTCACTTAACCTTAATCGAGACTTGCGTAATTAAGGTATTTCTAAGGGGCTTTTTTTAATTACTAATTAAAAAATCGAATTAGTAAAGTTCAATTATTACTTAGTAATAACTATTCGTTTATTTACTACGTTATCGTTAGCTGAAATTTTAATGTTGTAAATGCCATTAGTTACATTGCTAACGTTTACATTGGTGGTACCATTTATGGTTTGGCTTAACACCAAGCGTCCGGTTAGGTCAAACATTTCTACTAACTGCGGAGTTGTTGTTTGTGTTTCGATTGTAAAATTACCGTTGTTTGGGTTAGGGTAAATTTCGAACTGTTGCGCAGCGTTGCTTACTAAATTATTAATGCCTGCTGTACTGCTTACTTGATTTTGTAAATAACTAAAATCAGGGGCAGTAGCATTTTTAATGATGGTTGACTGTTCTTCTTTACCACCGGTTAAAGGCAACGTAATGATTTGTGAACTTTGTGCCCAAGGGCAAACGTTGTTCCACGAACCTAATGTAATCATATACGTTCTGGCATAATGAAATTCGCCGGGGGTGCTTACATTGGGTACAGTAACCGAGCCTGAATAATCGGTACTGCCTGAATTGTTGATACCGCTGAATGTTGTTGCAGATGGAAATAACCACCAGTTAGAAGGGTTGTTACTTACCGTCCAATTAGCAGAGCCCGATGGAGATGAAAGTTCTGATAAAATATATTCGTATGCGTAACCTGCGCTGGCTGTTGTTGCCGCATCACTTGCTAATGCACTTATGGTTGCATAAGCACTGTTTGAAGTAACATCTGATAAGTTAAACGACGGTACGTTAGGAGATACCGTAACTAATTGGTTTAATGTAGTAGCACAACCTGTGGTGCTATTTGTTACCGTTACATCGTACGTGGTGTTTGTTGTTGGGCTTTCGGTTATACATGGTTGGGTTGAATAAACAATTTCACGTAGTCCTCGGGTAAACCATGCTATATTATATGGAGAACCAGAAGGGCTTACACATAACGTTGTGCTGGTGCCTGAACAAATAGTTGTGTTACCCGAAATGCTTGCTGCAGGATTGCAGTTAATGTATATACTTGTTGTATACGTTGCATTGGTTAATACAGGGCATTTTTTAGTTTCTGTAATTTGTACTATGTAATTATGGTTGCATGGTAAACTGCTTGTAGCAAATGAATAAGCAATAGTAGTAGATGTAGGATTTGAAATGGTTGCTGTTAAGCCTGGTCCGCCATCAGCTACTAAGCTGCTGTTTGCCGATATAATATTTAAAATATAACTATCTGGTATAGTAGTTCCGGTCGTTCCGCCTATGTTAAGCGTGCTGCCACTACATAGTTGAGCAGGCACCGTAAGGTTTGGTGCAAAGCTTGGAACAACTCCGTTTATGGCTTTGTAAACAAGCACACCTGCATCGTAATTAAAATATAAATTACCGCAAGCATCTACCGCTATGCCGTTTTCCTGAATAATGTTGGTGAAAAGTGTATAATAGTTGCCTGTATTAGTAAACAGACCAATATTGCCCAGGTTACCAAATAAAGCCAAGTATATATTATTGTTTGCATCAATAGCCATAGCAGATGCGCCATACGTAGCAAGAGCAGGAATTGATGTAACAGGATATCCATCTGCCGAGGTACCCGGAGTTACGCCGTAGCCTGCAAAATAATAAATGCGGCCTTTATAGGTTGGGTTAGTTAAATCAACTCGGCGAATTGTAGACGGATCCATGGTTAAACCATTAGATAAATCGGTGAAATATAAATTACTATATGTAGCATCAAACGCTATAGCACCGGTAGGGTTAATAACTACTGCAGATGAATTTGCTAATACATTATTACCTGTAGAAGGATTACCATAAGGAGTAACACCGGGTTGACCTACAACCGTATATATATAACCAGGAGTAGTAGTGTTTCCAAAAATATCTGTAGTTCCTACAGTTACTTCTCTTATAACACCCGAATCAATTATAAATATATTACCATAATTATCGACTGCGATACCCGACGTGCCATAAAAAGTTGCGCTGCTTGCAGGGCCACCATCTCCACAAACAGCTCCACCATCTTGCGTGCATTTAACAATAGGACCTTTAGTACCAAATGTAACACCTGTGTAAGGAGCCGGTACGGTACCTGCTACTGTTGTCATAAGATGCGCAGTACCCGAATTTATGGTACCACTAATAGCATTAACTTTTCTAATTAAACCATTACCCCAATCGTTAATATATAAATTGCCCTGCAAATCTAACGCTAAGGTAGTAGGGTTATTAAGCAGGGTGTGAACTGCAGCGGCTCCATCTCCATTGTATCCACCGGTACCACCATTTACACCGGCTATAATAGTTGCTACGCCAAAAATATCGACTTTTACTACCACGTTGTTGCCTTGGTCGGCAATAAAGGTTTCTCCTTTTGAGTTTACTACGATGCCCCCTGTTCTGCTTACCGGGTTACCAACAGCAACTCCTCCTTGTACTGTTGTGCCTTGTGTTCCGCCACCGGCTGCATTACCTAAAAAAAGGTTGTACCCGGTGGTAAATGGGTTTTGTGCAAAGCCCATGCATGCGCCTAAGCACATGGCCAAAATTAATTTTGTTTTTTTTGTTTTCATTTTTTTGGTTTGGTTTTATATTTTGTCCGGCAAAAGAATATATATGCAAACACCTTTTTTGAGGTAGTTTGCAGAACGTGCATTTAAGTTTGCAGAATGTGTGTTTAAGTTTGTAGCGACGAAAAGTTGAATACTAAATTACGAACGTTGAATGCCGCATTTTAAACGCCGAATGATATGTAAGGAATTTTCATTTTTTGTAATTATATTGAGAAAATGCTCTGCAATGCCTGTAATTACAAGAGGTGTGCGAGATTGCTTTGCAATGACAACAAGCTGGTTACGCCACTTATTTTAACGAGGCACTAAACCTATAACGGATAAATTGTACTTATCTTTTACTTGGATGTAGGCAACTGATGGGATTGATTTTGCGCCGAGTTTTTCTTTTTCTTCATCGGCTGTTAAGCCTAAATAAATTTTTTGTTTGCCTAATTGTTTGGCACGCAACACGGCGGTAAAAAGTAACTGACGATAGGTGTTGTATTGTTTAAAATTATAATCGAGCCCCAACACCCAAGGGCAATAGTTGTTTTTTGTTTTATATACAAAACCAATGGCAACCGGAAGAGGTTGCGGACGCGTATCGAGTTCGGGAATTATTTTTAGTTGAATGATATCGATATTAGGGTGTTTGCTTAATTGATAGAAAAGTTTTTTGGGTAAAGCAAATGTGTTTATGCGTCGGTTTTTATGCTGGATGTTTTTGTATAGCGTGTACCAATGTTCTACCTCAGCATCGGTTGGGTTGTTTACCATGCTGCTTTGAAAGCCGGGTTGAAAACGAATAACCTCACGCTTTAAGCGGTTGCGTTTTTTGGGTGGCAGTTGTTGTAAAAATTCTTCGGGGGTTTGCCAATTCATCTCTTCAATGATATTTGTATTTGGCATATCAACTTTTATAAAACCGCGGTCGATAAAATAATTTCGCAGTTCTAAATCATCGGCAGCAAAATCGCGCAGGTAAAGGGCATCGGTGGCTTGGGTTTCGTGGTCTGCCCAAATTTCATCTAACAGAAACATGAGGGCATTTTTCCAATCGACAGCATTTCTGTTTATATAAAGATGTTGGCCTTCGGTAAGTGGTGTACCCATCATATAACAACGCGATGTCAGGTAATAAGCATCTGCCTCCCTCTTTTCTTCAATTTGATTTGAGATGTCGGCAGGCGATAGCATATCATCTTTCAGCAACACATTGGTAAAAAAAGTAGCCGCTATAATTTTATTATTTGTATTGCGTACAAAATAGTACATAAAAGTCCAGTTATTTTCTGGTTCTGCATTTTGCGTAAAAGTGTTTTCGAGTAACAGAAGAGCCTCATAATCGAACATGCCTTTATCAGCCATTAATTCATCCCACACGGGTTGCGAGATATTTTTGATAGATGTATGTTTTTCTATTTTATAGCTTGTGTTAATTGTTGTTTGATTGGAGATTTGTTTATGGCGCAGGGTTTTAAAGGCACGGAAAATATCATCGGTAGTGCGGCCTTCTTCTTGCAAGGCAAGCGGCAGGTTTTTTGCAAGACTGTTACACAAGCCCAGTATATCATCATTCGTATGATTATTATTTATGGTAAAGCGTATACCGGTACAGGTTTCGGGTACGGCGGGGTAAATGCCCAGGTTAGTATAGTAACCATCGTGCATTAATTTATTTACCAAGTTGTAGCCCACGGTGGGCAAGCCCACACCAATAAAACGTATGGGTACTTCGGTGTTTGCAATTAAGGGCAGATTAAGTTGTGTGAGTGTGCTGTTACACAATTTTATTTTTTCGAGTAACTGATTTTGCTTTTCATGAATTTCATCGCTTAGGTGCATGTTAGCTGATGCTATAGAGCAACCCAAAGTTGCAGGTTGCTGCGGCCCTGAGTAAGTTAATGGGCCACCCCAGGTGCGAACTTTCCAACACCACTCATCGGTAGGGAAAACAAACACCCCCCCACTGGATCCAAAACCTTTTGCGAGCGATGTTGCCAAAATCATTTTAGGATGCAGTTCGCCTATTTTACTTAGTAAATAACCTGTACCGTTGGTGCCCGTCCAACTCATGCCATGCGCATCATCAATATAAAAATGCAGTTGCGGATTTTTATTTAGCATTACCATTAGCTCATCAATAGGCGCTACATCTCCATACATGGAATATATGCTATCGAAAAAATACCAAATGCGGTTGTGCTTGGGGCTAAGCTCATCAATTTTTTTCTGTAACTCATCTAAGCGGCTATGGCGCAGTAAGATAATGTTTACTTTTTTATCGATAAGCTTGGTTGCCTGATACATGGAGATATGCGCCTGATGATCGAGAATGATGGCATCGCCCTCTTCAACAATGCAGGGTACGGTACCAAAGTGCCCTATGGTTGAACTGGGCGAAAGCAACAAAGGACGTTTAAACATTTGCTGCAAACGCTCCTCCAACTCCTTATACGGATGAATGGATACGTAGGCGCGTGAACATGAAAACTGTGAGCCGTATTTTTCCAGATACTTTGTACCCGAAGAAATAATTTTTTGGTTTTTTTCTAAACCCAAATAGCTGCAGGAGCCAAAATTAATGAGCTCGTTTGTGTAACCTTGCAGCTTAA
>Ga0207019_1016_pt1 | contig 50319 bp, 40 predicted proteins | sample Alteio_BWMinCont_50_FD_153483 | JGI IMG/M metagenome (GOLD analysis project Ga0207019, IMG submission 153483) | Enriched cells from forest soil in Barre Woods Harvard Forest LTER site, Petersham, Massachusetts, United States -... | ecosystem: Environmental > Terrestrial > Soil > Temperate forest >...
AAGTTTGTTTTTAAATCTTCCGTTAACCCGTTTTCTTATATTTTATGCACGAAATGAATGGCCCGTTTATTGGGTAATACTGGTTTTATGCACAAAGCCGTACTGGTAAATGGTTCGTTTTGTAGTTGATGTAAAATAAGCGCCAATGTCGCCTGTTTGCAACACCATGGAAGATGATGAGGTAGGTCCACCCCTGGTATTGGCTGGTAATATCTACCAGGTGCTTATCAATGTGTAAAATAAAATCGATAATACTTTTTACTATTTCCAATGCGCTTAATTTTCAGCAAAAATATAATAAATATTAGAAACAAGAGTCAAGAAGCAAGAAGCAAGAAAAAATTGCAGTTTCCTATCTCTTGCTTCTTGGCTCTTGACTCTCCTCCACTTACCTGTTTATCAGCACCCCCGCATTAAATGCCGAAGTATCGGTACGGCCAACTATACCGTAACAATAAAGTGTATATAAGCGCCCATCCTGTATGGTTGTAGTCCCTAATGATGTTGCTAAAATACTTCCGGGTGTTGCAGCAGGGCTGATCTGGAAAATATAATTACCGGCAGGCATTTGAACATATTTGGATACAGAATGAAACTTGGTTGTATCAAATGTCCCAATAGTAGTATTATTGGCAGTAATATTAAAAAGGGTATTTGGTATGGCTAAATTAACAAACCGTATTTTACCAAACCCTACATTTGGTGTTGCTGCTGTATCATCCTTTGTTAAAACACCGGCCAGGGTGTTTACAGCCTTGCCGCTAATACTATCTGTTGAATATTGCCCGGTTATAAACAGGGTATATTTGTGATTAGAGGCAAAACCCGGCTGACTAATTGAGATAAGGTTTGTAGTTGATGCCGAAGCCGACCTGATCTGCAACGGCGTATCGATATCATTCAAATAAAAATAGCTTGATGAAGTTGGATAATAATACGGAGTGGTGCTTTGCTTAATATAATTCATGTATAAATTCACGGGGTGTACATTAGGGCTTAAATTTAAAACCTCAAGCTGCACATTTAAACCCACGCTTGATGCCTGCCCGCCTTTACCGCACGAGCTTATGTAGGGCGTTAAAAATACGCTTAGCACACATAGTATAATAAACCCTGTTATCGAATTATTTTTTTTCTTGTTCATTTATTGTACATTAGGTAGTACACCAACAGCAAATGCGTTCCCCCCTTTTCCTGTTAACTGTCCGTGCGTAAATAAAGTATAACCTATACCTGCCGCAAAAGTAATGGATGTATCGATTTGCGGGGTATTTGACCCGCTCAAATACACTTTAACTTCTTTTTTTCCACTTATAAAAGGTTTAAATATACTCCATGTACCAAAAGCATACCCCTTAAGGTTTACCGTATCGCCTCCGCCCACAGTTACATCAAACTTATCAGCGCCGGGGGTAGCGTTTACATATCTTACAAATGCATTCACATTTGTAGTAGTCGTTGTATCAGCGGCAATGACAGCAAGCAAGCTATCTATTGGGTCTTTTATTTTAAACGCCAGGTTAGCAGTTTCACCGCCTACAAAAATGGAATAATAGTTTGAATCAATTAAATTAAACGTGGTATTAAATAACGTAGGAAAGCCATCATTTGATTTGCTGAACCTATAATTTTGTTGGCCGGATAATACCGACAGATAGCCAGTTGCCCCACCAATAAAAATAGGTGTAAAATTATTCTGTCGCGTACCGTTTATAAAAAATTTAATGGTATCGCCGGTAGCATTAAAAACATTCAGCTGGGCATTTAGCCCTACAGGTAGTGGCAGGTCCTTATTCTTGCACGATAAAAACCCTGTTATTACAGCAAAAAAAAGTAAAGTAAATAGCCTGGTTCTCATATAATTTATTGCTATATAACTGTTTTTGCCAGGCATTTGTTATCCCGGCGAACAAAAAAGTCCGGTTTTTACGCCGGACTCATGTTTTGGATCTATAATTTAAGTTTACAACTTAAGCATAACTATTAAGCATTACCGGCATTACCAGCATCAGCACATCCTCGTTCTCGTCTCCACCCTGCGGTAATAATAAGCCGGCACGGTTAGGTGTCGACATTTCCAGCGATACTTCTTCACAAGCCAGGTTCTTTAACATTTCAATAAGGAAACGGGCGTTAAAACCTATCTCCATATCCTCGCCTTCATATTGGCAGCTTAAACGCTCATGCGCCTCATTTGCAAAGTCAATATCTTCCGATGATATATTCAGCTCGCTGCCATTTATTTTTAACCTTACCTGGTGAGTGGTTTTATTGGCATATATAGCTACGCGGCTAAGCGAGCCTAAAAATGCCTGGCGATCGATACTTAATTTATTGGGATTATTTAATGGTATTACAGCTTCATAATCAGGGTAGCGCTCATCTATCAAACGGCAAACCATATTAATGTTGCCGAATTTGAAGAACGCGCTGGTGCTGTTATATTCAACCGATACATTTACATCATCCGTTGGCAAAGCCGACTTTAACAATGTCAACGCCTTTTTAGGCAATATGAATGATGTGGTGGCCGCTGCCTTAGCATCCTTACGACGATAGCGTACCAGTTTATGCGCGTCGGTAGCTACAAAGGTTAACGAGTCGGTGGTTAGCTGGCAAAAAACGCCTGTCATAGCCGGGCGCAGTTCATCGTTACTAACCGCGAAAATGGTTTTGTTTATAGCCTCGGCCAAAACCGATGCCGGCAGGTTTACTGATGAAGCATTCTCAACAACCGGTATCTTGGGGAAATCTTCACCATTCTCGCCGCTCAGTTTATATTTTCCATCGCCGGCACTTATTTCAATGGCAAACGTGCTGTCATCAACCGAAAAGGTTACTGGCTGCTCGGGCAATGATTTCAGTGTTTCTAACAATATGCGCGATGGGATAGCAATACGGCCATTCTCCTTTGCTTCAACAGTTAAAGAGGTGGTCATGCTGGTTTGCAGATCGGTAGCCGAAATGGTTAAGTTTCCATCTTTTATCTCAAACAAAAAGTTCTCCAGTATAGGCAATACGGTGCTGTTGCTCAGCGCGCCGCTTACCGACTGTAACTGTTTGAGTAATGTTGATGTAGAAACAATAAATCTCATATGTTTTCAAGTATTAATCAACCAAAAGTATAAAATTTAATGAGCATACTTTCGCTTACGAATATAATGTTGAAAAATAGCAAATATTAACACCAAACACAAGGGTAAAATGGTATTAATTAATTGCCATTTCAATTTTTCTGAACGTATGCGCGCCCTGTCGAGCAGGCGTATTTGTATTTCCTTTGTACGCAACGCGATAAGGCCCGAATCATCGGTCATGTAATCGGCAATGTTCAATAAAAGGTTCTTATTGCCATAGGTTTGGCGGGTGTATTGGTCGTACCCCAGCGGGAATGGGGAGCCATCGGCTGCCAGCTGATTTTTTAATATATCGCCATCGCTCATCACTATCATTTTTGTAGAAACACTTCCGGGCAATTGCTTTATTTGTTCGGTCATACCATCGGGTATAGGGCGGTTCAAAAAGTCCGAAACAAATTTCCCTTCGAGTAGCACGGCAATGGTTTTTGGTGTGCTTTGAAACTCTTTCGGGTTAGGCTCCTGCTCCAATGCCTGTAACGACAGCAGCTTAGGCGTACTCAATTTTTTATTATAGGACGATGATTGCAGTAGCACTGTTTTTGTTACGCTCTTTATGTCGAGCGTATCGATAGTACTTGCAAACTCGCTGCGTATGCCATCCAGGTTTTTTACTATAGGATGTTTCGATATAGGCATAAATATGGGGTAGAACAGCCAGTGTACCAACTGTATTTGTGCCTGCCCGCCAATTTCGCCGGTGCTTACAGGTATTTGCGCGCAATTTATGTCGGCTATTAGGTCGTAATTCAAACGCACACCGTAGGTAAACAGCTGGTCGTCCAGGTTCAACTGTTTGGGGAAAGCCATCTCTTCGTTTCCATGGCCCTGCATGCTGTCTAGCTCGGCATTAACCGGGTCAATGGCCCACAGCACCTTGCCGCCACGCATAATGTATTGGTCGAGCTTGAATTTTTCCAATTCAGTGAACGGCTTATCAGGCTTAGGTATCACCAGTAATTTAAGTTGCATCAGCCCGCCAAATGGTATGGTAGTAAGGTTAACCCTGCCCACATCAAAGCCATCCGACAAAGTCTTCATTGCATCTTCTAATTGCAGGTCGCTTAATTCCTTGTGGCCTTCGGTAAAACCAATTTCTGGTTTACCACCGCTTGTTATTTTTTTTATAGCCGATGAAAAAGCATATTCCAAATTCTGTATGGAATTATTGGCGATCTCTTCGTCCGATAACCCGATACGCGATTGCATCAGGTTCACCACGATCTTTTGCCCCTGGTACTCTATCTGCGCCTCGGGGAATATCATGATCTGCGAAACACCATTGTCGGTTTTTACCCCATAAGCCTGCCCTACTACCCCTTTAGCTTCCAGCGAATCATAAACCGCTTTCTGGCTGCTATCCGGTAAATTCTTAACATCGGCAATGGGATCCGCAAATTCATACTGAAGGTTGCCATGCGTATAAGCCTGCAGGTCGCTTAGCATATCGCTTGTGCCACGCTGTAGGCGCTTCATCCACGGCTGAAAATTATCACCCTTTAAATAAATGGTAACCTTAAGGGGCTTTTGCAGGCTGCCCATTATTTGTCTGCTTATGGGCGATATGGTGTAGCGTTTTTCTTTTGTAAAGTCAAAACGGGTAAATGTGGTGATCGATACAGCCGTTAAGCTTAACATCAAGCCAAGGGTGCTTAAAAATGCCGTATTGACCAGCTTTTTTTGCCGTTGCTTTAGCAATATAAAAATGGTAAGCCAAATAAACAAGGCCGATAATACTATAAAATAAACAAGGTCGCGGGTATCTAAAACGCCGCGGCTTATCGATTCATAATGCTCGGTAATGCCCAGGTTCTCAAGGGTAAGATTTTGTAGCGATAGTATCTGGCTCAGAGAATCAAAGCCGCTATAAAAAAAGAAACACAGGAAAAGGGCTATAACAAACGCTATCACCTGATTTTTGGTTATGGATGATGCAAACAAACCTATGGCCGCAAAGCAGGCGCCCAACAAAAACAACCCGATATATGACCCGATAACGGCCCCTGTATCAATATTCCCCTGCGGGTTACCTAACTGGTACACCGAATAATAATATACCAATGTTGGCAGCAATGCAAACAAAATGAGCAGCAACGATGCCAGGTATTTGCCCATTACTATCTGCCAATCAGTTAAGGGGCGGGTAAGTAGTATCTCAAAAGTACCTTCCCTGCGTTCTTCGGCTAATGAGCGCATGGTAATGGCCGGAACGAGGAACATAAAAAGATACGGTGCAGTGCTAAAAAGGCTGTCGAGCCCGGCATAGCCGTAATCTAAAATACTTGATTGGGGGAACACCCATAAAAACAAACCCAGCACCACTAAAAACGCGCCAATGGTTACATAAGCCACCAATGAGCTGAGATACGAGATTATTTCTTTTCTTAATATTGAAAGCACTTTTTGTTGCGGGTGTTATGCGCCGAAATTACAACAATAATAAACTAATGCAAAAGGGGTGTCGGGGAATTTTTCTATATATAAAAAAATCAATAGGTCTTTACCCGTTGGTATAACTTATAAAAATGTTTTCCAGTGTTTTGCCGCTATTTTTTTCGCGCAGACCCTGCAGACTATCGTTGGCTACGATATTGCCTTTATTTATGATGATAACCTGGCTGCAAACCGCTTCAACTTCCTGCATAATATGGGTTGATAGTATAATGGTTTTTGATCTGCCTAGTTCCAGTATCAGCTGGCGTATACCTATCAGTTGATTAGGGTCGAGGCCCGATGTTGGCTCATCCAGTATCAACACTTCCGGGTTATGCAAAATAGCCTGCGCCAGCCCTACCCTTTGGCGGTAGCCTTTCGATAGTTGGCCTATTTTTTTATGCTGTTCGGGGCCAAGGCCTGTTTGTTCAATAACTTCGGCGATCCTTGCCTGCGGAGATGCCATTTTATGGATACCCGCTATAAACCCCAGCGACTCCTTAACATACATATCAAGATACAGCGAATTACTTTCGGGCAAATAGCCGATGTGTTTACGCACATCGAGCGATTGTTTCTCCACGTCGAACCCGCATATTGATGCAGCGCCCGATGTTTGCGGGATAAAACAGGTGAGTATCTTCATAGTGGTCGATTTCCCGGCGCCATTAGGCCCTAAAAAGCCCAGTACTCCCGGCCCTGCCGAAAAGGAAATACCGCCTACGGCTTTCTGCTTGCCGTAAACCTTTGTTAATGACTCAACCTTGATACTCATTGCCCAAAAATAGATCTTAGCAGCGATACTTTTTGAGGAATTTTAATTTTCAGCAGCAGAATAGCCTATTTATTCATTAAAGCTTCACCAAATAGCAACAATGAACAGCCACATATACCGTAGACAGATCTTTTTTGACTTTTGACTTTGAACTTTTGACTTATTTTCAAGTACTTCCACGTACCTGTTTGCGTAGTTATACGCTTGTCGCCGCAAAATTTACGCCCTTACTTTGATGAACAATTAATAACACAATTCATCCAACAAAAAATTACCCTTATGAAAAAATTAACTTACTTTATTATCCTCACCGTTACCCTGTCTATAATGGCATCGTGCAGTAAGGATGGCGCTACAGGGCCTTCGGGAGCTACCGGACCTACAGGAGCGCAAGGTCCCGTTGGCCCGGCAGGGCCTGCCGGAACAAATGGAACAAACGGCAGCGTAATTTACAGCGGAACAACGGTTCCAAGCTCCACCACCGGCGCGGTAGGCGATTTCTACTTGAATACCGCTACAAGCTTATTTTATGGCCCCAAAACATCAAGCGGCTGGGGAACAGGCTTTTCATTAAAAGGCGCCACAGGGGCTACGGGTTCTACCGGAGCAACGGGCGCTACAGGGGCTACAGGTTCCACCGGCGCTACCGGTTCTACCGGCGCGGCAGGTGCGGCAGGCAGTAAAATATATAGCGGCAGCGGTGCGCCTGCAAGTAGCCTGGGTGCTATCGGCGATTATTACCTCAATGTAGCTAATTATATGTTCTACGGACCAAAAGCCCCGGCCGGTTGGGGTGTTCCCATCAATTTACAAGGCCCCGCAGGGCCGGAGGGAAATGCCAACGTGCAAACAACCGTATTTAGCATCACAAACAGCCAATGGTTGTGGAACTCGCAATATGAGTTTCAAACAAGCCCATCAAGCTATACCGAATATTTTACCCGCTATTGCGACAACAGTGTTAGCACCATTACGCAAAACATACTGGATGCCGGCGAGGTAATGGTATACTTTACGCCTAACACCAGCAATAACACAAATCAGTGGGCGCCATTGCCTTATGAATTTACTGATGGCAGCGGCAATTTTAATTACGAAATAGCCTTTGAAACCAATGTAGGTACGGTAAGGCTGCATTACTTCTTTGTGCAACTGGTGGCATCGGCAACCATACCGGTACTATCAACCTATACCATTGCTACCTACAAATTTAAGGTGGTGGTTGTAAGCGGCACGTTGACCGCGGCGCTGAAAAAGAACAATGTCAACCTGGATGATTATAACGCTGTAAGCAAGTTCACAGGCTTATGGCTGAATGATAAGGATCAATAGTTTAGTTTATTAATTAGGGTCAGTTAAATGCCGTTGCGGGGCGAGCCTGCGCGGCATTTTTTATTTATAATTATTTCTCAAACACCACATTATCCGCCTTGGCCCCTAAACCTTCCAAGGTTTCGTTTATTTCGGCAACCATTGCGTCGGGACCGCAAACGTAAAAGTGCTTTGTAAAGTCCTTTACTTCGGTTTTTAAAAATTCGGCATTAATACGACGGTGATCGCCGGGGCCATTTTCATCCGTGGTAACAAATACGGCATTGCCCCCAAGCATGGCTTTCAATTCGTCCGACAATATAATATCTTCCCTGGTCCGGTTCGAGAAGAAGAGCGTGTTCCCATCCAGTTTATTCTGCCGGTTCAAATTTCTTAATATAGCCAAAAACGGCGTAATGCCCGCGCCGCCCGCTATAAAATAACCCGGCCCCTTATATTCAATAGCTCCCCAGGCATCACTGATGATCAGTTCATCGCCCGGTTTCAGTTCGCTTAAATGTTGGGTAACACCTTCCTCGCTGTCGGCATATATTTTAATGGTGAATTGCAAGTGGTCGTCATCGGTAAGGCAGGTGAAGGTAAAAGGGTTCTTGTTATCCTTCCACCCTTCCTCGTTTATAGTAAGGTCTATCGCCTGCCCCGGCACAAAAGTGAAACCTTTTGGCTTTTCAACATTAAACTCCTTTACGTTGTGTGTTACATAGTGGGTGGATAGTATTTTGATGATGTGTGACATGATGGAGAATTGACTATACTTATAAATAAAAAATGCAGGTTTTGGTTTTAACAGGTTTACTATATAGTTTTTATACAAATTTAGATGGCATATGCCCGGCTTGTTGGTGACAACACCACGGCTGTTCGGAAGATAAAAAAAGGGTGTCATACTGAGCTTGTCGAAGTATGCGGGCAAAGGCCTTTACGCTTATGCTTCGACAAGTTCAGCATAACCCAAAGTGTATTTACATTTAAAAAATCAATCTTCCGAACACCTGTGCTGACAACACCAACAAAGGTGCAAAGAGAATTTATCAATCTGTAATCTTAATCATTTCTTCAATTTTACCCGGTTCAGTTCGCTCCTCTTCTTCAGTTTCCACGATGTTCCTGGTGTAACTTACTTCTATTTCTGGACGAACGTGAATGGTCAAGGTGTCTTCAGTTTTAAAATTTCTGGAAAGTAATTTATAATGAATAATGATTTTTTGAGGGTCGGATGATGGTTTTATATAAAATGTTTCGGGATAAAAATTATCATCATGAACTAAAGTAGTATTTCTGGGTATCAGTGTAACCGTTTTTTCATCGTTGTAAACATAAGTAGTAGGGTTGTATTTGCCGACTCCTATCAACGCTTCAAAGCTTTGAGTTGCATTTTTTTTGGTGATTTCTTTTATATCTCCCTCAAACGATAAATAGACCTTATAATCTTCTAAAGGCTCCGTACCAGTATTGTGCAATTGCAAATCGACTGCGAACATACTTAGGTTAGTCTTAATGGTATTAAAGCTACTTTTTGTTGCCGATATATAAGCCTTTGGTATCATCCGGTCTATTGCAGATTGCATGCGAATCATTTGATCAATACTAGATGCCATTCCCAGGTTTAATTTTGGCATTGGATATTCTTGGCGGTAAACAGTGCTATGCTGTTTGAATTTGGGTTCAGCATTCTGTTCGGTTTCCCCATTATCAAACGTTAGAACAGCATGATGACTAGTTTTATAATTTTGACTTTTAATATACCAGTCTGCGGTTTGTTTATTTTCATCAATGAGTTCAACTATATCTCCCCATGAATAAAGATGAATTTCGAAAAGATTATTTTTTTTATTTTCGACATTTTTTTCTCTTACAAATTCTTCAATTTTGGCATCCTTAACTGCGGTTGTAGCGAAATAAAGTTTTTTTAATTGGGGTTTAAAATCCTTTGCTTTATTGATTTCCTTTGTAATTTCTTCCTCAGTAAATTGTTTATCGGTGTATTCATCTTTACCCTTGCACTGTATGCCATAATATTCCTGATCACCCTTCGGTATACCGTAAACGTCAACCCCATGCTGTGCTTGACCCGCTCTGCCATTTTTCTTAATTTCCTCACACATCCATATCTCACCCCACAATTTTTTACATAGTGTCTCGAAATCCTGCCAATTTGTTGGCCTTCTTAATGACTTAGCTGCTTGCATCTTACAAAAATAGGTTTTTGAAAACAAATGCCTTTATGTGGTTCTTGTATTTTCGGCTTTATTTAAAAAGGTTGGCCAATGCAGGCTTTAGCTTTTTGCACAAACAGTTTCTAGGCAGTCAATCCGCGGTAAAATTTTGATGACATATGAGTTGATTCTATAAACTATTGTAGATTTGATAATAACTCTATTCATAAGTCAAAACAATACGCCATGTTCAAGAAATATTATTGCTTATCATTCTTAATTTTTGGTTTTTCACTACTGGTAACCCGGTCTGGATTTGCTCAATCAATGTTGTCAAAGGGAGATGCAGCGCCTGTATTTACCGCCCCGGCCAGCCTGGCGGGCACTGCATTTGATTTTTCATTAAAAAAGGCCCTTGCTAAAGGGCCCGTTGTGGTCTATTTTTATCCTTCGGCCTATACTGGCGGCTGTGATGCGGAAGCACATGCCTTTGCCGAACTCAAGGATAAATTTACAGCGGCGGGAGCTACCATTATCGGGGTATCTGCAGATGATATCCAGCGGCTGAATACATTTTCTTCTGATCCGAATTATTGCGCAGGCAAGTTTCCGGTAGCGTCAGACGCCGGGGGCAAAATCGCAGCAATGTACGGCCTCACATTGTCGGGCCCAAAGATCGGAATTAAAGACGTACGCGGCATGGATCTCACACACGGTTTTATCCCGCGAACCACTTTTGTTATTGATAAAGAAGGTAAGATCATAGCGGTCTTTTCATCAGAAGCCGATCACATTTCACCTACCGACCATGTTGAAAAAGCTCTGGCGATCGTAAAAGCGTTATGATCTGCAGGCCCGGATTCTGACTTGCGCTCGTCTGTGACGAGCGCAAGTGAATTATAAATCTTCTTTTGCGTTAAAGATTGCAGCGGATACCGGCCTGCGACTAATGCCCGTGCAGTATGAGCGTAAAGCCTGACCCGCAGGGGAACGCCCAATTTATACACATCTCAGCCACAAAATAACCTTTCACCTTTAACCTTTTACCTTTCGGCCTAAGTTGTATATTTGCCCCTATTATGAGCAACAGTACCGACGATATATTTAAAAACGTTATAGCACACGCCAAGGAGTATGGCTTTGTTTTCCCGTCAAGCGAAATTTATGATGGCCTGAGCGCCGTTTACGATTATGGCCAAAACGGCGCCGAGCTCAAGAACAACATCAAGACTTACTGGTGGAAGGCTATGGTGCAGATGAACGAGAATATTGTGGGTATTGACAGCGCCATATTTATGCACCCCAAAATATGGAAGGCCAGCGGTCACGTCGACGGTTTTAGCGACCCGATGATTGATAACAAGGATAGCAAAAAGCGCTACCGTGCCGACCAGCTTTTGGAAGACCGCATTGCAAAATACGACGAGGAAGGCAAAACCGACCTTGCCGAAGAGCTACAGCGCGAAATGGACGAGGCCCTTAAAGCCGAAAACCTGCCGCGCCTTAAGGAGCTTATTATTCAACACGATATAACCGACCCTATCGGCGGCTCGCGCAACTGGACCGATGTACGCCAGTTTAACCTCATGTTCAGCACCCAGATGGGCGCCGTGGCCGATGATGCCGACGTGGTTTACCTGCGCCCCGAAACCGCGCAGGGTATATTTGTAAATTATTTGAACGTACAGAAGTCGGGCCGTATGAAGATACCGTTTGGTATTGCCCAAATTGGTAAGGCTTTCCGTAACGAGGTAATTGCCCGCCAGTTCATTATCCGCATGCGCGAATTTGAGCAGATGGAGATGCAGTTCTTTGTTCGCCCCGGCACACAGGCCGAATGGTTCGACAAATGGAAACAGGCGCGCCTGCAATGGCACCTGGCCCTGGGTACCGAGCCTGCTAAATACCGTTTCCACGAACATACCAAATTGGCCCATTATGCCGATGCCGCTTTCGATATCGAGTTTCAATTCCCGTTTGGTTTTAAGGAAGTGGAAGGCATACACAGCCGCACCGATTTCGACCTGAGCCAGCACCAGAAATTCTCGGGCAAAAAGCTGCAATACTTCGACCCTGAAATAAACCAGAACTATGTGCCCTATGTAATTGAAACTTCTATAGGCCTTGACCGTATGTTTTTATTAACCATGATAAACGCCTACGAAGAGGAAGACCTAAGCACCGAAGAAAAACAGGATAGCCGCACCGTTTTGCGCCTGCACCCTTGCCTTGCCCCGGTTAAAGCTGCTATATTTCCGCTTACCAAGAAAGATGGGTTACCCGAAAAAGCGCAGGAGATCATGAGTTCGTTAAAAGCCGACTTCAACCTGCAATACGAAGAAAAGGACGCCATAGGCAAACGCTATCGCCGCCAGGATGCTATAGGTACACCGTTCTGTATCACTGTAGACCATCAGACTTTAGAAGATAACACCGTAACCATCCGCTATCGCGACACCATGCAGCAGGAACGTGTTTCAGCTAACGACTTAGGTAGTATCATAGGCGATTTGGTGAGCTGGAGAAATTTGTTGGGATAGTGAGACATCTCAATTAGAGAACAAACCAACAAGGGCGTAATTACATGGTTTACACAATTTAACCTATTTTTTTATTAATATATTGATAATCAATATATTAATAAAAAACAATTTGAAAATGTGTTAAGTTATGTTAACCCTATAATTTGAGTAATGCACCATAAATGTCTTTTTCATGTGACGTGATATAACAAAAACGCCCGAAGCTTGCTTCGGGCGTTTTTGTTATCAGCCACTGACTATGGACTATCGACCATAGACTATCGACTAATTAGCCACCGGGTTATCCCCTGTGCCTAAAGTGCCGTTAATGTACAGCTTAGGGTTCACCTTTTTGGTATCGCCCTGGTAAACCCATACAATGTTGCCAATGTATTTGCTGAAGGCCTGGTTTATATCGGCCAGGGTTACTTTTTTTACATCCTGCACCAGTTGTAACGAATGTTTCCAGTCGCCGCGCAAAACTTCGTTCGATGCTATCGACGCTGCCTGTGCCGCGTTGGTTTCATTCTTATAGTAGAAACCTGTTAAATAGGTTATCTTCATATCAGCCAGTTCGTCTTTAGTAAAACCATGTTTCTTGGTACTGTCAACCAGTTTGTCAAATACGGCTATATACTTATCAGGCATGGTGGTTGAAACCGAAAACCTTGCCGATGATGTTGAACCGTTCGAGAACCATGCCTGTGGCGCATATGATAAGCCGTTATTTGTACGTATATCAAGGAAATGGCGCTGTGCAAATATCCTCATGGCTACGCTAAACGCTATATAGTCAGGAGCATCAACTTCGGGGCCACTGGTAACACCTTCAACATAATTGGTAGCTAAATCTCTTGATTCTGCCTTAAAGCTGTTGTTATACACCCTGAAGAACGTTTTCTGTAACTCAACAGGCTTGCCCAGTTTTATACCTGCCAGCATTTGTCCTACTTTTTGCTCAATAACCGAGCGGTCAAGGTCGGCCACAACAACAACCAGCATGCGTGAGCGGGTTAGGATCGAGTTATAATATGCCTTAGTTTCGGCGGCTGTCAGCTTTGATATGATCTCGGGTGTGCCATTAGGGTCCTTGGCAAAGTCCCTGCCTGCAAACGCCGCTTCGTTGGCCATTTTGTCAATAGCCGCGTCCGGCGATGATTCCCTTTGTTTAAGGTTATTTATAGCATCATCTTTAATACGTGCAAACTCCGCAGTGTCAAAACGCGGCTGGGTCAAAGCCTCATTATATAACGGCCAAACCACATTAAGGTCGCTTTTTATACAATTCATCCCCAAAACAGAGTAATCCTTACCGCTCGATCCGTAAACCGAAGCGCTTACCCTGTCTAAAGCATCTTTAAAACTATTTTTGTCGTGCCTAACAGTACCGCATTCGGTAAGGGCCGTCATGGCCAATGCTTCAATGCCCTCTTTATCGGCAGCGTAATTATGTACACCGCCTTTTATAATGGTTTGTATCTCAACAATATCATTACCGCTGGGCTGTACTATCACCTTTACCCCGTTAACCATCATTTCGTAAGCTTTGTTCTGTGCCATTGCCGGCTTCGCGCTTACTACCAATGCTGCTATAAGCAGCGTGTATATATGTTTCTTCATCGTGATAAAATTTTAAATTACTTAGCTACAAAAAACGATGCAGCATTAACCTGTTTATTTAACGTAGGGTCGATTATTAACCCGGCAACAGCTGGCTTGCCCACTAAATAGGTTTCCAGGTACCGTTTAATATCGGCACGGGTCACTTTCTGGTAATCATCGGTATTATCGGTATAATAATTTAGCGATGTACTTGCCCAGGCATAGCTTACCTGGCTTGGCAGCGATGACGGCTTTTCTTTTGCATATTCGTCATTACGCAATAAAATGGCTTTGGCATCGGCTAATTGCTGATCGGTAAAATAATCAGGATCATCAAACATGCTCAACTGGTGCATCACCTCGTCAAAGCATTCCTTTATTTTAGCGGGATTAGGCACCACCTGTAAGGCTATTGGCCCTACATACCTGCAGGTTTGGTAATTTATGCCAACGCCGCTTGCCAGGCCTTTATCAATTAAAGCCTGTTGTATTTTGGCGGAGTTTAAGCCCAGCATAGTCGAAAAAACATCAGCAGCTATGGTTGATGCGGAGTCGGTTTCATAAGCCGGGCCCTGCCATTCAAATTGCATGAAAGGGGTACGCGCGATGGTTGATTCTTTTACAAAATAGTCGTTCTTAGCAATTGGTTTGAACGCCGGGATAGGATATTTTTGAATTGGGTCCGATCCGCTGCTTTCCCAGTCGCCGAATATTTTTTCAGCCAGTGCAAATGCTTCTTCGTGCTTCACATCGCCGCAAATTGTTAACAGACTGTTGTTAGGGAAGTAATATTTATTTTTTATCACCATCATTTTTTCGGGCGTAGCCGTGTTAATGATGTTGTGTATGCCTATCGGGTTTTTACGGGTGAATAGGTCGCCCCAAACACGTTTCTCTACTTCAAAGTTAAGCTGGAAGAACGGGTTACTTTCTGCACGCTGAAACTCGCCGTCAACCACTACCCTTTCCTTTTGCATATCCTCAATACGGTATATCGGGAAACGGATGGCAGCGTTCAAAAATTTAAGTCCGGCTTTCAGGCTGTCCCTGTCGAACGTAAAAAAATAGTTTACACGCTCGTTGCCGGTGGTGCCGTTCCATATAGCGCCCAACTCCTGGGTACGTTTTAAAAATTGCGCCTGTGTAGGGTAATCTTTGTTTGCCTTAAAAAACATGTGCTCAAACAAATGCGAAAGGCCGTTATAAACCGAATCCTCGGTAAATGAACCATTTTTAACAGCTATCTCAATAGTGGCCAGTGGCACTTTACTATTTTCAATAACCATTACCTGCAACCCATTGGGTAATTGTTTCAGGTAATAACCTGCGGGCAGGCGCAACTGTGCAAATGAGCCGGCAGCAAGCAGCAGCCCTGCAACAGTTAAAGTACAGCGTTTAATAAAATTTGAAGTCATATTGTAATTGATTAATAATGAGATCATAAATATATTCAGTTATTCCTAAAAAATGTAATGATATGGCTACCGGGGAAACATTTTCCCCCTAAAAGGGTGATTTGTTAAGGTTTATTAAACAAAAAAGCCGCCCTATGTTAGGACGGCTTCAACGCTGATATGTTACAGCAGATCAATTATATTCTACATTTAAAGTGATAGGCACATTCAAAGCCTTTGAAACTATGCAATTTGCCTTTGCGCCTTCGGCTATTTCTTTAAATTTTTCTTCCGATACACCGTCAATAGCGGCTGCTTTAAGGTTAAGCTGTATGCCTACGATCACAAGGTTCTGCAGATCAAGGTCAAGTACGGCTTCGGTATCCAGATCATTGGCGGTAATACCTGCCTGGGTTAAGGTTGCGCTAACTGCCATGGTAAAGCAACCGGCATGCGCGGCGGCTACCAGTTCCTCGGGGTTGGTGCCAATACCATCGGCAAACCTTGTTTTAAATGAATAGTTGGTATTATTAAGGACAGTACTTTGGGTTGATATTTCGCCCTTGCCTTCCTGCAGGTTACCCTTCCAGTGTGCTTTTGCAATACGTTTCATAGTGTTGAGTTTTTTAATTTTTATTGAGGTAAAATTACTGTTTTGTTTAATAGTTGGTTATCAATAATATCTATTTTACATCGCGATCATTTATCGCACATTAGGTCTTTTGCTTCTTCTTCCTTGCTGCCGGGAACAGGACATTATTTAGTATCAGCCTATAGCCGGGCGAATTGGGGTGCAGCTTAAGGTCAGTAGGCGGGTCGCCAACCATGTGCTGATAGTCCTCGGGGTCGTGACCGCCATAAAAGGTCCACTGGCCCTTGCCATATTCGCCGTGGATGTAGCGGGCCTCGTTGGCAGTTTTCATTTCGCCCATAATAATTACGCCGGGCTTTATCTTGCTTTCGTCAAAGGCGGTGGTGAGGCCCATAAAGCCTTTTATCACCTTGTCATGATCCTGCGTAAGCATACTGGGCACCACATCCCATTTGGCCGAGAAATCAAACAGCGTAAAAAAATCATGTGCCTGGTCAACCTGCCGGGTAGTCGTCACATCAATATTACTAAAGCTGTGCGACAACGGGTTCATATCGATAGTAAAATTCTGAAAGGCGAATGTTTGACTAAAATCCAGTTTCGACTGTGCGGCGGGGTCGGCAGCATCACCATCGAACATGGCCTCGCAAATATCGGTGTTATGCGCGGCAAGGGCTATATCGAACGTATCTGTACCCGAACACATGGCAAACAAAAACCCACCACCTGCACAAAAGTCGCGTATCCTTTGCGCCACGGCCAGCTTCATTTGCGATACCTTGTTAAAGCCCAGCTTATGCGCTAGGGCTTCCTGGTTGCGCACATCATCATTGTACCATTGCGCATAGCGGAAACCGCCATAAAACTTGCTGTACTGTCCTGTAAAATCCTCGTGGTGCAGGTGCAGCCAATCATACTTGGGCAAGTCGCCCCGTATTACTTCCTCATCATACACTACATCGTAAGGTATCTCGGCATATTTTAAAACCAGCGTAACGGCATCATCCCAGGGCAGCTTATCCTTCGGCGAATACACCGCCATGCGGGGCGCTTTTTCCAGCTTCACCACGTCCATGTTGACTGATGGGTCGCTGACCTCGGTAATGATCTGGTCGGCCTGTCCATCGGCTATCACCTGGTAGCTTACGCCGCGTATATTGCATTCATCCTCGATCTTTTTGTCGTACTTCATCATAAAGCTGCCGCCGCGGTAATTGAGCAGCCAATCCACTTCCTGGCTGTTTTTCAATACCCAAAACGCGATGCCATACGATTTTAAATGATCCTTTTGCTCATCATCCATCGGGATAAGGATGGAGGAAGCTTTACTGAAAAAAGGTAAAAGGAGAAAGGCAAAAGGCAAAAGGTATTTCAGCTGCTTCATGTTCAAATTTAACGAATAATTGTGGAAGGTATTATGGATTGATATATTAGTGCAATCTATTACATTTGAGTCCCTCAATTATAGAATGGAAAATATAAAATATTCTTATAGCAAAGGCCAAACCTGGTTTGCTTTTATAATACTTTTAGCTCTTATTATTTTTTGCGTTTATAAGATAATAACTGATTCACCTGATGACAATATATGGGAACCGTTGGTCCCTTTTATTTTGTTTTTGGGTGCAGTTCTTGGATATGTTTGTTTTAAGTTCTTTTTTCCGCTATTGCGGGGCGAGACAATACTTCAGTTGAATAAAGAAAACTTGCAGTATTTTCCCCGAAATAGAATAATTTATTGGAAAGATATTGAAAGTATGGATTATGTTATCGGAGCCAAAAGTGGCAGTTGGGCAATCAGATTTGCAATGAAAGATGGAACCCGTACAAGGATTTCAACAAAATATGTAGCGGGAAACAATCAGGGAATTTATGATACGATAGTTGAACATTTTAAAAAGTATCGCTAATAATTTTACATCATATACCTTTCACCTTTACCCTTTCACCTTTCGCCTCAAATTATTACCTTTGCCAACTATTTAAAAATTAAAATGAGCAAAGCGATAATTAAAACCGAAAAAGGCGACATGACCGTAGAATTTTACGACAATGATGCGCCAAACACGGTTGCCAATTTTAGGAAACTGGCTAAATCAGGATTTTATGATAATGTGATCTTTCACCGTGTGATACCTAACTTTGTGATCCAGGGCGGCGATCCAACCGGCACAGGTGCAGGTGGCGCAGGTTACAAAATTGATTGCGAATTAACAGGTGGCAACCAATATCATGATCGTGGCGTACTGTCAATGGCGCATGCAGGTCGTAATACCGGCAGCTCGCAGTTTTTCATCTGCCACAGCCGCGACAATACTGCTCACCTCGACCGCAACCATACCGTATTTGGTAAAGTTGTTGAGAACGTTGATGTAGTTGATGCCATACGCCAGGGCGATAAAATTTTAAGTATAGAAGTAATAGATTAATTTTGAGTAGAAAGTTAAAAGTAGAAGGTTGAAAGTAAACTTCTTCGGCTTTTAACTTTGAACCTTCAACTTTCAACTAAAAAACATGAACCTACAGGGAATAGTAGCCGTATCGGGCAAACCGGGATTGTGGCGAGCGCTTACGCAAAATAAAACAGGCTTTATACTGGAAAGCCTCGACGCACAAAAAACCAAACTGGTAGCTAACCTTTCAACAGCCAAACTGGCTGCATTGGACGAAATAACCATTTTTGGCTTCGACGAAGACATCAGGTTAACCGAAGTTTTTGAACGCATGAAAACTGCCAAAAGCATAACCGATGCCAAGGAAGATGCCAAAAAATTAAGGGAGCTTTTCCGCGAGGTAGCGCCTGATCATGACGAAGAAAAAGTTTATACTTCGGACATGAAAAAGATAGTTAGCTGGTTCCACATACTGAAGGACATGCCAATTTTTAGCGAAGAAGTTAAAACTGAAGCGCCTGCAGAAGCAGAAGCGGCACCAGCAGCAACGGAAGAAGCAAAACCGGCAGTTAAGGTTAAAAAAGCACCGGCTGTTACAGCACCAAAGGCCGTAACAAAACAACCCGCGCCAAAAGCTTCGGCTAAGCCAAAGCTTACTGCCAAGCCAAGAAGGGCTGAGTAAACAGCCCCCTCTAAATCTCCCCGGTAGGGGAGACTTAAAAAATAAAAAGCCTGCTGATCTATAAGTCGCAGGCTTTTTTTGGAATAATATTTTTTTTAAGCCCTCCCTTCCGGGGAGGGTTTGGGTGGGGCTGGTCGTCAACAATCCGGCTGCTTACATTTCTCATCCGAAAACTCCGGTTCAAATGTGCTGTGGCTAATATCCAGGTGCTCCAGGCGGTGGCGCAGGTCGTGTTTTATCTCGTCAAACATGGCAATGTTGGCGGGGTCGACAACCAGGTGGGCTGTTAGGGCATTTTCGGTGGTGCTTAATGCCCATACGTGCATGTGGTGTACATCAACAACGCCTTTGGCCTTCATTAATTCGTTCTTGATCTTGGTAAGGTTCATTTCCTTGGGCACACCATCCATCTCTAATCGCAGGCTGTCTTTAAGCAGGCTCCAGGTGCCGCGCAAAATGATAAGACCAACAATTAAGCTTACAACGCTATCTATCCAATAATAATTGGTGAAATAAATTATCACACCCGATATCACTACCCCAAACGATACAATGGCATCCATAGCCATGTGCAGGTAGGCGCTTTTTACATTCAGGTCCTTGTCTTTATCCTTTACAAATAAATACGCGGTAATGGCGTTCACAAATATGCCGCCTAAGGCAACAAAAGCCATCGTGCTGCCCGATATAGGCTCGGGGTTAATAAAACGCACTATGGCCTCGTATGCAATAACACCGACCGACGCGAACAATATCACCGCGTTAAAAAACGACACAATAATGGTCGACCTTTTATAACCATAAGTATATTTACTGTTTGAACCTACTTTGGTTAGCTTAAATGCAAGCAGTGCCAGGGCCAGCCCGGCAACATCGCTCAGGTTATGGCCGGCATCGGTCAATAACGATAATGAATGACTTATTAAACCCGCAATAACTTCGGCAATAACAAAAGCCGAATTAAGTATAATGCCGACAATAAAGGCGGTATTTAAATTAGTGATCTTTGGGGTATGGTCGTGATGATGATGGCCAAAACCATGCGAATGGCCATGATCGTGCGAATGCGCATGGTCGTCATGCGAATGGTCATGTGAGTGTGATGGGGTATCTGACATGCCGCAAAGGTAGCCATTTTTGAAGTCAAAAGTTAGAAGTCAAAAGTCAAAAGTTCCTGAAATTGCGCTATTAAACAAATTTATAATAATGTCCGGAAAAATATAGCCCATAAGATCAGCAACAACAGCGCATATTTTACAGCATAATACAAGTTGTAATTGTAAGCCTTCAGCTTCTTACCCACCAGCCTTATGGAATAAATGTATTTAAATATTTTGTTGATGTTGCCTGTTTTATCGTTGCCCATATTTGGCGACGCTGCGGCAGCCATAATAAACCAGCCAAAGAACTTGTTCCATCCCCTGCCGAACATGGTTTTAACCGGGCGCTCCACATCGCAAAAAAGGATGATGCGGTCTACATCGGTTTTATTTTGTGCATAGTGGATATACGTTTCATCAAACATTACGTCGTCGCCATCGCGCCAGGCATAAGGCTCGCCGTCAACCACAATATTACAAGCTTCGGAGTTGGGCGTTATTAACCCTAAATGGTAGCGCAGCGAGCCTGCATACGGGTCGCGGTGCATCAGTAATTCGCTCCCTGCAGGCAATACCGCGAACATGGCCGCTTTTATAGCTGGTATCTGCTTTAACAGTTCAACAGTTTGCGGACAGTATTTTTGGGCCGATGGGTGATAGTCGCCGTACCATTTTAAATAAAAGCGTTTCCAGCCACGGCGGAAAAATGAGTTGAACCCAACATCATTGTATTTATCCGAGCCTTTTATCAGTTCCTCGCGTTCCAGTTCCAGGGCTTCATCGCGTATGGTTTGCCAGTGGCTTTTTAAAACACCCAATTGCGGAAACGAATCCGTTTTAATATAAGGCTTGTTTTCCACACCCGACAATACATACATGGGCACGTTAATAGGCGCCATAAAGGTGGAATGATCGGTAAGCTGGCGGAAAAACTTATAGCGTACCTTGCCGCGGTAATGGATAATAACAGTAGAAATTATTAATACATAAAAGAATATCAATTTCCCTGATATAAGTTCAGTAAATATTTGATGCATTGAAAGACATTTAGTTAACTGAAACACTAAAAGTAGGAAGAATGTTTTTTGATGAAAAGCCTGGAAAAGCTTTTTACAAAACCCTGACGATATATATTCCCCCTTGCGCCACCGCTAAAGCTAAGGCGACACGCGATTAGGGGGCTAGGGGGGCGGTTTATTCGTGGTGATAAGGTTCGCCTTTTATAATGGTAAAGGCACGGTACAGTTGCTCAATAAAAAACAGGCGCACCATCTGGTGCGAAAATGTCATACGACTAAGAGACAGTTTATCATTGGCGCGCTGGTAAACAGATTGATCGAAACCATAAGGGCCGCCTACTACAAATACCAGGCTTGCCGCGGCGCTGATATTTTTTTTATCGAGATAGGTGGCGAATTGCTTGGAGGTTAGTTCTGCACCATTCTCATCAAGCAGAATTACAAAATCTGTAACATTAATTTTTTTGAGGATCATCTCGGCTTCCTTAGCTTTTTGTTGTTCGGCGGTAAGGGCCTTAGTATTTTTCAGTTCGGCCAGATCAATAATTTCAAGCCGGGTATAGTGTTTCAGGCGCTTTATGTATTTTTCAATGCCATCTTTCAAATAAGCGTCCTCGGTTTTACCAACTGTTAAAAAGGTGATCTTCATTAAGAAACAAAATAAGCGTTTATTTAAAATATAAGTGCTTATTTAGCCTGATTTTTATTCATAAATGGAACAGGATATCATAAACGATTACCAACAACGCATAGCTGCTGCACAGCAACAGGTAGATAATTATAAAAAGCTCATCAATACATATTCGTTTATGCGGTTGGGCGTTATCGGCCTACTGGTTTTGGCTATAAGCATTGGCAAAATGCAGGATAGTTTTACGCTTATTGCTATCGCGGCTATCATCCTGTTGTTCTGTTTTGCGTGGCTGGTATCAAAACAATCGGCGTTCGAAGCCCAAAAGGAATATTTTCAGCACCTTTTACGGGTTAATGAGAATGAGGCAAACAATATACTCGAACATAAGAACATATATGGCAACGGCGGCCAATACAGCAACGAAAAACACTTTTATACTTCCGACCTCGATATATTTGGTGATGCATCTCTTTTCCAACTGATGAACCGTTCGGCAACATCAGCAGGTAACAATAAACTGGCAGATTGGTTAAGCAAGCCATCAGCAAAAAACACAGTACTAAACCGCCAGGATGCGGTTAAAGAGCTATCAACCAAAAACAGCTGGAAGCTTGACCTGCAGGCCCGGCTGCTGTTTGCAAATAACAAGGATGCCATTCAGTTGAACAGCCTGTTTGCCTATCTGCGCCTGCCGCTCAACCTGCCCGGCGAAAAATGGATGGCCATTTATATTAAATTCGCCCCTTTCCTGTTGTCGGCAGCAATTATCGGCAGTATCTTTTATTCGTTCATCACTTTTGCAGCTATCGCGATAGTTGTTTTCAACCTGGCACTGCTTACCGCCAAAGGCGAATACCTTGTAAAATCGGCCGCTATTGCCGATAAAATAGGTAAAGTGCTGGCCAATTATGCCATTGTATTAAAAGTTATTGAAACAGCGCAATGGCAATCTACCGGCTGCAGGGATCTGAACCAAAAATTGAACAACGGTCGCACCCAAAAAAGCATTGAGGAACTATCTATACTCATCAACAAGCTGGGCTACACCCTGATAATGATAGTAGGTTTTATATTGAACGTATTTTTTTTATGGGCGATAAAACAGGTAATAGCCATTGAGAACTGGAAACGCCAGAACCGTGACGATATTGAAACCGCCTTTGATGTAATTGCTGAATTTGAGGCACTCATTAGCATTGGTTCATTAGCCATTAATTACCCCGAATGGTGCTACCCGCAGATAGCTGATGGTGAAGGCTACACCGTAACTGCGAAAAACCTGGCCCACCCGCTCATTAACAAACAATACCGTGTGGCTAATAACTATGAATTGAATAACGCTTTTAATATCGACATTATTACCGGCTCTAATATGGCGGGTAAAAGTACTTTCCTGCGTACCATTGGCATAAATACAGTATTGGCGCTATGTGGTGCGCCGGTTTGCGCCGACGAAATGCAGGTATCGGTCATAACTATAATAAGTTACATGCGCATTAAGGATTCGTTGAACGAAAGCACATCCACCTTTAAAGCCGAACTCGACCGCCTGCAAATGCTGCTGGCTGCCGTAAGCAACGAGCCAAAGGTTTTCTTCCTGATAGATGAAATGCTGCGCGGTACCAATTCAGTCGATAAATATTTAGGGTCGAAGGCTGTGATCGAGCAACTCATTAGCAAAAAAGGTGTAGGCATGGTAGCTACTCACGATTTGCAAATTGCCCACCTTGAACAGAAATACCCAGATTATGTGCGTAATTTTTACTTTGACATACAGGTGATTGACGGTGAAATGCTGTTCGACTACAAAATAAAGCACGGCGAGTGCAAAACATTCAATGCTTCGTTGCTGCTGAAACAAATAGGGATTGATGTGGGGACTGAATAGTTATAAATTTACATACCATGCGGAAATTTATCCTTTTAATATTAATTGTACTTGCCGGATGCAAAATGCCACAAAAACCCGAGTCAAAGCAGTTGCAGGACACATTAAAAATTGTAAAAAACAAGCTGAATTTTAAGCCTTTGGATTCGGCAGAAGCGTACGACTTTATTAATAAATACTGCCTGCCTGGATTAGATACAATGCCAGCCAAAAGGACACTATTGATACATCCTTTAGTTGGTAAAGACTTTAATAAAATATTAAAACGGGTATCTGCAGATTTAAAAGAGCAGTACAGTAGCGGGTCAACAGCACCGAAAAAAATGATGGTGCTTAGACCACCCGAACCAATTGGTGCTGTTGATGAACATCACAGTTGGAATAAAAGTAGGCTATTTGGTGTAACCATAATAACAGATACGATACTAAATCCGCATCATCAATATTATCATATAAATTCTGATGAAATACACGCTTGGCGAAAGAAATTCCCTCATGGGTATGTAATCATTTCATATCCTTTATATAATTCATTCACTAAACAAATCTATATCAAGGAATGTATAGTTTATACTATCGGTGCTATCGATGGCAATGTAGATGAAAAGGAATTGTGGTTCAAGAAAACCAATAATGGTTGGCAGGCTTATTAAGAGCAATATCAAACCTGCAAACAAAAAGCCCCGGCTCACGCCAGGGTTTTTGAATTTATATTTGTGAGTTTTTAATTAGCGTCCGCCGCCGCCAACACCACCGCCCTGGTCATCCTGTTTAAGGTCGTCGTTATTAACGCCTTTCTTTTTAGCTGTAGGATCGTTGCTGAAGGTTGTTTTACCAAAGCTGTAGCTAAATGTTATACCGAATGAACGGAAAGGGAACTGCGTGTAACTGGACTGGTTAATTACAGGGCTTTTTATACTCGAGTTAAAGTCCTCATAATACGAGAATGGATTAACCATATTTAAGCCCAGCGAAGCCTTTTTGTTATCAAACTGCTTTCTTACACCGATAGCGTAATAGTAAAAGCCGGGGTTGTAACCTTGAATATTATATTGTTTCGAACGGTCAACCGCAAATGCTTCAGCTATGAAACCGCTTTTTAAGGAAACTGATGCACTCAAAAAAGCATTGTACTCTAAATGTGTTTTATCGTCAGTTGCCAACTGCTGGCCCTGGTATTGAAGCGATGCATTCGGGTGGAAAGTAAAAGCATCGATACTGCCACGGATAGTCAATATTTTTATCGGGTTTATCGACCCGTAAAAACTTGCTCCCCACGAATTAAGGTAACCAACATTTTGATAGGTGGTTAACGTAGCAGGGATGGTGTCGGTGCCCACAATATATCTCCTGGGGTTTGCAATACCTTCAATAGTACTTGAGGTATGTTTATAATAAACCGAGAAGTTTACAAGCGATGTTTTTATAAATGAATTTATATTCAGCTCGATAGTTTGCGAAATTTCCGGCGATAATTCGGGATTACCCTGTGTTTCGCTTTGGATACGGCTGGTATTCAGGAAAGGGTTCAGGAACTGCAAACTTGGCCGTTGTATACGCTTGCTGTAGCTTAATTTCAAAGTGTTCGATGGGTTTAGCGCTTTCTGAATAGTTAAGCTTGGTATAAATATACCGTATGAACTGTGGAAAGTACTAACATCCGCCTGTAAAGGATTATTCGGTATACCATCTATCTGTGTATCTTCATAACGGCCTCCCGCTAAAATAGAATAGCTTTTTGGCAGTGTAAAGGTTAAAACGGCGTAGCCCGCATAAACATCCTGGTTATAGGTGTAATCGTTTGAATTTATAGGGTCGTATATATAGTCAGCCGGGGTTAGTGAGCGGTCGGCAGTGGTATCATTATAATTTACATAATTACTGCTTAACCGCCTGAAAATGCTTTTGCCGCCTGTTTCTAACTTAAGCCATTTGCTTACCGGTAAAGTGTAATCGGCCTGCAAAGTATATTCGTTGTTAGTGCCGTTATTAAAGCCGCGCTGGTCGGGGCTTATGGCAGTATAGCTGTACAGGTAATTAGTGTTGATAATGCTATGGCTCCATTGCGCCGAAAAGTCCAGGTCCTCGCCCTCTTTTTTAAACTTGTGGTCGTAATCAATATCCCAGTCAAACCCGCTTAGCGTGTTATCAGATTGCGACATACCCGAGTATGAACCCGTAGTAAGTGAAGTAGGATCAGTTTGCAGTGAGTTATCAGTAGTTCCTTTAATATGGAAACCACCGCCATTCAAACGAAAATCCGACGTTAAGCTATTGTAATTGTTAAACTGGTAGCCCATGTTGATGGAACCCATTAAAGCATGGCGCTTTACGTTACTTGTTGAATGGTTGTTCGTGGTGTAAGTAGTATCGTTTTTAACAATACTCTGCAAAAAATCGGTTGGCGTTGTTTGTGGCCAGGTTAAGTTACCGCTTAGGTTAGCCGTGAAGTTAAACCGGTTTTTATTATAGTTAAAGTTGATGTTACCGTTGTTTTGTTTGGTACCGATACCACCGCTCACTGAGCCGCTCACTCCTGATATATTTTTTGATTTGGTAACAATGTTAATGATACCTGCCGAACCTTCAGCATCATATTTTGCTGATGGCGAGGTGATCACTTCAATGCTTTTTATCTGGTCGGCGGGGATAGCCTTCAACGCGTCAGCCAAACTGGTCGATGTCATTCCTGAGGGCCTGCCGTTAATTAATACCTTAACGTTTTGGTCGCCACGGATGGCCACATTACCATTCAAGTCAACCGATACCATGGGTACTTTTTGCAATACATCGGCAGCGTTGCCGCCTGCTGCGGTAAGGTCTTTTTCGGCATTGTAAACCAGCTTATCAATATGGTTCTCTATCAATGCAGCCTGCCCTGTAACCTTAACCTCGCCCAACACACGATCGTCGGGCCTTATCAGGATCGCTCCCATATTATTGTCGGGTTTTGACAGGGTGGTAACTACCGGGTTAATGGTTTTGGTTAAATAGCCGCCTATAAATGTAATGACTACCTTATAGCTGTTAGCCTTTATGTTATATAGCTTAAAACCGCCCTTTTCATCGGTTATCATACCGTTTACAGGGGCTGTGCCATTGCTGTAATAAATGGCAACGCTGGCGTATTGTACCGGTTTTTTGGTAACCGAATCAATAACGGTCCCGGATATTTTACCGGTTATGGCTGGGCCGCCGCCAAACTGCGCATGTGCAGTAATAACGGAGCCTATTAATAATAAAAATATAAAAATTCGCTTCATATTGGGGGTACTTTTCAAATTGGAGGCGAAATTACCCTAAATGTTACAATAAGTTTGTCATTTTTAACAAAATTCATCGTAACTTATTGTAAATGTTACACTATAGTAAAATAGAGGAGAACCAGGATCAAACGGATTTTTTAGATTTACAGGATATATAAGCAATTGCAAGCATCCTGTAAATCTAAAAAATCTGTTAGATTCTGGCTCAGACCACCATATTCACTATTCTGCCCTTCACAACAATTACCTTTTTAGGTGATTTCCCGTCAAGGTATTTCTGCACATCGGCATTAGCTAAAACAAACGCTTCGGTATCGGTGGCATCCAAACTTAGTGGGATGCTCAAGTTCATTTTGGTTTTACCGTTGATGGATATAGGATAAGCAAAATCATCCTCAACCAAATAAGCCGAATTGAATTTAGGATAAGATGCGTATGACAATGTGCCTGCCTTATTACCCAACAACACCCACAGCTCCTCGCAAATATGCGGCGCGTATGGCGAAAGGATGATCACCATATCCTGCAACACCGCTTTGTTGTTGCTCTTCAGGTCGGTCAGTTCATTTACCGCTATCATAAAGCTGGAAACCGAAGTATTGAACGAGAAACGCTCCACATCTTCCTCCACCTTGCGGATGATCTTGTGTAGTGATTTTAATTCGGCTTTGGATGGTTCAGCATCAGATACACTGAACTCCCATTTATCATTATGAAACAAGCGCCAAAATTTACGCAGGAATTTGAACACTCCTTCAATGCCATTGGTATTCCATGGTTTGCTTTGCTCCAGCGGGCCTAAAAACATTTCGTACATGCGTAAGGTATCGGCGCCATAACGCTCTATCAGGTCATCCGGGTTAACCACGTTGAATTTAGATTTTGACATCTTTTCAACTTCCACTCCGCAGATGTATTTGCCACCTTCCAATATAAATTCAGCATCCGCATATTCCTCGCGCCACTTCCTGAACTTGTTTATATCTAAAATGTCGTTCTCAACAATATTCACATCTACATGTAGCTCAGATGTTTTGTATTGGTCTTTCAAGCCCTTCGATACAAAAGTATTAGTGCCCCTGCCCTCTTCATCAACAAGCCGATACACAAAATTACTCCTCCCTTGTATCATCCCCTGGTTAATCAACTTTTTGAAAGGTTCTTCCTCAAACACTACCCCAATATCCTTCATAAACTTGTTCCAGAAACGGCTGTACAACAAATGCCCGGTAGCATGCTCGCTACCGCCTATGTACAGGTCAACATCTTTCCAATATTCAACCGCTTTTTTCGATGCAAATTCCCTGTCATTATGTGCATCCATGTAGCGGTACCAGTACCAGCTTGATCCTGCCCAACCCGGCATGGTGCTTAGTTCATAAGCATAACCCGCGCTATCTGAGTTTTCTCCTGACTTTTGACTTTTGACTTTTGACTTTTGACTTTTATAACTCCAATCATGTGCCCTACCCAAAGGTGGTTCACCGCTTTCAGTTGGAAGATATTTATCAACTTCAGGCAATATCAGCGGTAATTCACTTTCCTCTATCAAATAAGGCAAACCATCCTTAAAATAAACCGGTACCGGCTCACCCCAATAACGCTGTCTGCCAAATATGGCATCCCTCATCCTGAAGTTCACTTTCGCTTTGCCCGCGCCTATTTCTTCCAGTTTGGCTATAACCGCTTTGGTGGCTTCGTTATAAAACAAGCCGTTCATAAAGTCGGAATTGATATATCGTCCGTCTTTTGTAGGGTCGGCTTCGGTTTCAATATGCTGGATGTCCATTATCGGCACTATCGGCAAATTAAAATGCTTGGCAAAAAGGTAGTCGCGCTGATCGCCGCTTGGTACCGCCATTACTGCGCCGGTTCCGTAGCCTGCCAACACGTAATCAGCTATCCATATTGGCACTCGCTCACCATTCAACGGATTAAGAACATAACTGCCCGTAAATGCACCCGATACCGTTTTGATATCCGCCATACGGTCCAGTTCCGATTTCTTTTTTGTTTGGGCGATATAAGCATCAATAGCGCCTTTCTGCTCAGGTGTGGTCAACTCCGCAACCAACTCATGCTCCGGTGCGATCACCAGGAATGTCACACCAAAAATGGTATCAACACGAGTCGTAAATACTTCAATATAATCAGCCCCCTCTAAATCTCCCCCGGTTGGGGAGACTTTGGCTTCACCTTCTTTATAAGCCCTCCCTACCGGGGAGGGTTTGGGTGGGGCTTCTATCGGAAATTTAACTGATGCACCCGTACTCTTCCCTATCCAGTTCCTTTGCATTTCCTTCAAAGGTTCGGGCCAATCGATAGTATCAAGACCTTCCAATAAACGCTGGGCATAGGCGGTAATACGCATGCTCCATTGCATCATTTTCTTTTGCTCAACAGGGTAGCCGCCGCGCTCGCTAAAGCCGTCTTTTACCTCGTCGTTTGCCAGTACGGTACCCAATGCAGGGCACCAATTCACGGTGCTTTCGCGCAGGTAGGTAAGGCGGTATTTTAAAAGTTCAGCTTGTTGCTCATCATGGCTCATAGCCTTCCATTCATCAGCGCTGAAGCTCAATACTTCTTCATCGCTTACAGCGTCAATACCTGCCGAGCCATGCTGCTCAAAGTGCTTAACCAGTTTATCAATATGCTCCGCCTTATCTGCCGCCTTGTTATACCATGAGTTGAACAGCTGCATAAATATCCACTGCGTCCACTTGTAATAACCCGGCGAACTGGTGCGTACTTCCCTGCTCCAGTCAAACGAGAAACCTATCTGGTCAAGCTGACGGCGATACGTGGCAATATTGGTTTCGGTAGTAATAGCAGGGTGCTGCCCGGTTTGTATGGCATACTGCTCCGCAGGCAAACCGAATGAATCGTAGCCCATGGGGTGCAGCACGTTAAAGCCTTTCAGCCTTTTATATCTTGCAAAAATATCAGAAGCGATATAGCCAAGTGGGTGCCCCACATGCAATCCCGCACCCGATGGGTAAGGAAACATGTCCAGCACATAATACTTGGGTTTTGTACTGTTGTCTTCGGCTTTAAATGTTCCGTTCTCGGCCCAAAACTTTTGCCACTTCTGCTCTATATCTTTAAATTGATAGTCCATTTGTAAATTACGGGTATTGAGGTTGCGAAAATAAGAAATTTTTATTGAGGATGCTTGTCCGTCCGTAATAAGTTACTACCATGCTGGACAAAAAAATAGCGATGGGTTTTTAAGCCCATCGCTATTTATATAACCCTAATTTAACTATGAATTACATGGTTTTTATAACCTTACGCATTATCGACTGATCGCCTTGTAATACCTGTATTATACACACACCCATAGGCACGTTGCTAACATCGATAGTGTTTGAGAAACTATCGCCGTTTTTAGCGAAGCTATACGTTTTATAGGTTTTATTCATGTTTACATCGGTTACCTTTATTGTAACCGGCGCAGTAGATGTGTTTGTAAAGGCTACCGTTGCCAATTTAGCTGTTGGGTTAGGGTAAACATTTATAGTATTAAGCGATGTTGCCGCGTTTGCGGTTAAAGCAGTTGCAGTTTTTACTGCGTTCAGCGTTAAAGCTGTAGTACCCGATGGCACCACAAAAGTTGGTGTTTCGGTTACATTAACCGATAATGTACCGTTGCTTAATTTAACTTTATTAACGGTCATATCACTGGCACCCGCTGCCGGATTATACACATAAGCCGAATCTGCACTGCCCATATTAAGCGAATAAGTGGCTGTCCGTCCAACCTGGTCGGGAACTACGAGCATATACATTTGTTCGTTGGCATCCTGGTACATATCAACTATCGGGTTGCTGTTAAGCGTTTTCTGATAGGTAAAATTGCCGAATAATTTATTGGTTTGATATAAGAAATCAGTTGCTGGTCTGCGGGTCTGGTCGTCATTCAGCAAGCCCGATGATGCATATTGAATTGCTGCGGTAGCATCATCATCATGTGCCTCATAAAAGAATACCCTTTGTATACCTGCCCTTGCATAGCAAAGCGATGTACGCAATATCCAGTCGGCCTCAACCTGCTGAGCTGTTTTGCTGCCAATGGCAGGTGCCCTTTGCGGGCTGCCCGGGTTAAGGTCATATCCTGACTCTGTTACCCAGACCGGTTGATCATTAGCATACTGGTGTGCTATTTTTAAATAGCCCTGTGCCAAACTCATAGTGCTCGAAAGCTCAGGCGCAACGCCTACAGTGGCATTACCACCGCTTACACCATCATTTGAATAAAAGTGATAGTTTATCACATCCCAGCATAAGTTTACGGTACCGTCGGCTCTATAACCACGGTGTTCTATACACCATTGTATCATGCCATGTACATAGGTTGGGTCGCCTGAGCATAAACCGCCTATTACTACCTGCATGTTAGGGTCGGCGTTTTTAACACCTACACCCTGGCCCATGGTATTTTTGTTACCATCATAAAAAGCCGATAGGTTGGCTGCATACTCATAACAGGTTTGGTATGCGTTAGTGCCTTTCCACCATTTATCACGTTCGTTATCACACTCAATATAGCTGATAAGGCCCAGGCCTTTTTTCACTACGTTTATAGGCTCGCCTGTCCATAGCATAGTTGGATCAACGCTCAATAAACTTGAGTTAACCGAAGCATTTGAACCATAGCGTGATGCATACTCAAAAGCTACGTGCGCCTGTTCAATATATGAATTAGGGTCGTTAAAATCTTTACCATACATTACCGGCACATTCTCCGAATCCTGCTGACCGGCTGGCCATGTCGACATCATCCAGGTTGGCTGGGTCTTAATATCGGCAAGTACCAGCATATTATTAGTTTGGCAGGCTTGGTATAACGCATCATAGTTCCAACCACCGCTAAATACGGGATCGTAGGTATAATGCCCCTGTACCGATTCCAGCTTACCCCAATCCATATAATGCCTTACCTGCGTAAATGAACGCATGGCCGTTAACATACTTAAGCTAACTACAAGGGGGTTGTTAGGGTCTTCAAAATTCCACTCAAAAGCATTCGACCCAAAATATTGGCTTAACGGGTATGGCTTGCGCACAACCGGCGTAGTATCTGGTGGGGCGGTATAATAGCCATCAAATTCCATTTCATTGGGGAAACCCGATGTATAGGTAAGCACAATATATTTAAAATTGGTTACCGGTTTGGTTAAATTAAAACCGCTTACGCCCGGGTATGGCCCCACCCATGTTTGGTACACATTACCCACATAACTGGCAATAGCTGTACGGTTTCCGGCACTATCAACAACCGATACTGTCATCGGGGTGGCCAAACCGCCCTGGTAGCTATAAAATTTTATCTGGCGAAGATCCATGGCTTCACCCGGTACCAACGGGTAATAGCAATCATAAGTGCTGAATAATTCGCCATAACCTGTATTTACACCTACAGTGAGCACACCGTCAAACAATCCCTGCAAACCATTTGAAGCATTGTTCATCACATAAAAACGCGATGGATCGATAGGTATTTTAACTATGCCGCCGGTTGTATCAGGCGCAGAAGTACTGCCTGAGGTACTTGAAGTTGTTTTGGTTATTGTTAAGGCATAACTTTGGGTTAGTGTGCCATCCTTTGATGTAACTGTAGTATTAATAACGGTAGTATCGCCTGATAAATTTACTGTTGCAGCTGATGAATTAGCTACTGCCGAACCGTTAACCATTACTGTCGAGGTAGTATCAACAGGCATGGGGGTCACTTGTATTGCAGATACCGTTTTAGTTACAACCGCATTATAAGCCATTGTAGTTGACTGAAATGTTGGGCTTAATGAACCTGTGTTTACTTTCATACTGGCCAGGTATGCGTTTTCTGCTGCTCTTGTTACAGTTAAAACATAAGTATTGGTTGTTAGCAGGTCCAATGAGGTAACCACAACAGCGATGGTATTTACGCCTGCTACCAGTGGTACACTTGCTGATGCGCCGCCTGAGATAACCGCGTTTCCTGCTACAAGTATTGTAGCGCCCTGATTTGATGTTGGAGTTATTGTTATTGATGATACAGAGCTTGCTACCGCTACGCTATATTTTAATATTGAAGTATTAAATACCGGGCTAAGCGTGCCGCTGCTCAATGCCAGGCTTGCCAGGTTTGCAGCAGTTAAAGGTGTGCGGGTTACTGTTGTAGTATAAGTTTGAGTGGTCGTTCCATCCTGTGCCGTAACTACAGTGCTAATGGTATTGCTGCCCGGCGTTAATGCTATACTGCCCGATGCTTTGCCCGATGCCACTGTTGTGCCGTTTACTTTTATTGTAGCTGTTGCATCGGCTGCTGTTGGTGTCACTGTTATGCTTGATGTAGCATTAGGCACGGTGTCTGTATAACTCAAACCCGATGCCGAAAATGCAGGGGCCAGCGTGCCTGTGCTTAATGCAAGGGCCGAAAGGTTATCATTCACCGATTGTGCCCTGGTAACAGTTATGGTGTAGCTAATGGTTACTTCCCCTGTTTCAGTTACTATAACACTAATAGCATTAGCCCCTACTGTTAGTGGGATAGAGGCCGATGCCTGGCCCGAAACTACCGTTTTATTATTTACCGTTATAGTAGCAGCTGCATCAGTTGCTGTTGGCGTTATAGTTATACCGGTTACCGTATAAGGTACACTTGCTGTATAGCTTAACACTGTTGCTGCAAATGCGGGGCTAAGCGTGCCTGTACTTAATGCAACGCCCGAAAGAGTTGCATTTACTAAAGGTGTGCGGGTTACGGTAATACTATAGGTTTGTGTTGTTTTTCCATCTTGTGCCGTAACTACGGTGCTGATAACATTGGTGCCTGATACTAATGGCAAACTAGCCGATGCTTTGCCCGAAGCCACCACTACGCCGTTCACTGTTATAACAGCTGTTGCATCGGCTGCCGTTGGTGTTTCGGTTATGCTGGCTACTGTGTTGGCTACATTTGCCGTATAAGTTAATGTAGTTGTTTTAAATATAGGTACGATCACCGTGCCTGCACTTAGGCTAATGCTCGAAAGATTATCATTAACCGATGGCACCCTGGTAACCTTTAAAGTATAATTAACGGTAGCTTTCCCTGTTTCGGTAACTGCAACAGTTATTGTATTAGCCCCTAATGCCAGCGGGATAGAAGCCGAAGCTTTTGCTGAAGTTACCACAGCGCCATTTACTATTATAACAGCAGCAGCATCGGTTGCTGTTGGTGTTACAGTTATGCTCGCTACCGTATTGGCTACGTTTGCTGTATAACTCGCTGTCGATGCTGCAAATGCCGGGCTAAGCGTGCCTGTGCTTAGTTTAAGTGCCGAAAGGGTTGCGCTTGGTAAAGATGTACGTGTTACTGTTGTAGTGTACGTTTTGGTTGTTTTTTTATCCTGCGCCGTAACTACGGTGCTGATAACATTGCTGCCAACATTCAAAGGCATAATAGCTGATGCAGCACCCGAAGCCGTTATCAGGCCATTTACTTTTATAACCGATGTAGCATCGGTTGCTGTTGGCGTTACCCTTACATAGGTTACATTATTAGCTACAGTTGCCTTATAACCTAAAACCGATGTACTAAAAACCGGCGATAATGTACCGATGCTTAAACTAAGTTTTGTAAGATTGTCAACCGGTGAAGGGCTCCTCGCTACAACAATAGTATAAGCCCTGGTAACTGTTTTATCAGGAGATGTTACTGTAACAGTTTCAGTATTATTCCCTACTATTAACGGTAAGGCGACCGATGCCTTGCCCGAAACCACCGCTTTTCCGTTTACCTGTATGGTGGCATTAGCATTTTCCACAGTTGGGGTAAGTTTTATTGAGGTTACCGTATTGGCTACTGTAGTAGTGTAACCCTGCCCCAAAGGATTAAATACCGGGGCCAGGGTACCGCTGCTTAAAGCAAGCTTTGAAATATTTGCGTCTTGATTCGGGTTATTATCGGCGTAACCATATATAGTAACTTTTTGAGGAATGTTATTGCCGAATTTATGGATAATGATAGCATCAGCTACTTGCGGTATTTTTAACGTGAACCCGTCCCAGGTTTGGTATTGAGGGCCGGTAAAAGTACCTATCAGTATCTTAGTTACACCCGCTAAAACATATATACTGTCGGGTTGGTCAGGAAACGTACCATCCATGTCATAAAACGACAAACTCGTTATAACGCTGTGCTGTTTAAGCGGTAATTTCACGTCACTCCATACCTGGGTGCCCGGGCCCCAAACAAATTGCACCAGGTCGGTTACGTCCGGGTTCAACCATGGGGTAAAATTCATTCCGGTATTAGGGCTTGCAGTTACCGTTGTAAATGGTAATGCAACTATTGTTTGGGCTTTGCTGGTAGAACTAAGAAGTGATGCAAGCAAAAGGGTGCTGCAAATTATCGTGGATAATTTTCGTTTCATCGGCTCAATCTTTTGTTTTCAAGGGTATCACGCTATCGTTCTACGGGCAGCGTAATGATTATGTTACAATAGTAAATAAAAAAAAAATACAAAAACAAATAAATTGGCATAATTAATGCAATGAGAAAGTTTTGTTGCGATTTAGTTAAAAAATATACTATTGAGCAATTATGAGTTTTGCAAAAAAGATCCGCTTTATAAAAGAAAATGCAATTTCTCACCTATTAAATTACGAAAGATATTGACAAATGTGGAAAATGTTAACACTTTATAACAAATTACCAACATTTTCATATTGCCCAATTTGGGTAAATAATTCCCCGTTTTTGTATTTTACAAGATGCCTGTTGCCAACCCCCAGGAAAAATTTTTAACAAAAAATCAACGGTAATTTAACACCTTTTCAGGGCCGCATTTTTGCACTTTTGCAAGGCTGAAAAATTAAAAGATCACACCAACTTGCTGCCTTTAGTTGGAATATTCCGGCAAAATCAGGAGTTAATATGGCAAGCCTATTTATTGCATTTTAGCTTTTATTGCTGATTTACAGGCTGTTAATATTGCCGTTGTAAGGCGTCCGTCCGTTCCGGGATACACCATGTTAAAGAACAAACAGGATATCCAACAGATGGCATTATTTTGTCCGTTTTGTTTCATATCACCCTTATCCCCTAACGGACGGACACCCATCCATCAACAATATATTATATAATTAAAGGGAATATTGTAAAGATTATTCTTTATTATTACAGAATAATTACTACATTTGTATAGTACCCCATCACAGGTTATCCACATTTCTTCTCAACCATACTACACAGCAAATCATATATATGAATATGATGATGGGTGAGTATTTTTTAAATCTCAGGGTTGAAATTTAAATTATTGGCAATAAGATATATGATCACTGCTAAGCTTCAATTTAATATCAATAAAATAAGATCATGTATTAGGCTATTGAACCCATAAATGTATAATAGCATATCAGCTTGTTGGTACACTGCTAATGCACCTGCAACCGTATGTGTCCATTCCCTCATTCACCAAATCACTCATTCACTCAATAAAAAATCTTATACTTGTTATTCAAAAAAAATGAAGCGTCTACTCACCAATCTAACCTTCCAGGTATTAGTTGCCATTATACTGGGCGTAATAGTTGGCGCTTACTTCCCGGGCTTTGCACCTGCGGCTAAACAGATCAGCGATACATTTATCAGGATGATAACCATGCTGATAGCCCCTATCATATTCTGCACCATAGTTTTAGGTATTGCCGGTATGCACGATATGAAAAAGGTTGGCAGGGTTGGTGGCAAGGCGCTGCTTTACTTTGAGATAGTTACCACCTTTGCCCTTATAATAGGCATAACCGTTGCCAACCTGCTTAAACCCGGTGCCAGCTTCATGAACCATCCTATGGTTGCCGCTAACGCTGCAAAGCTTGCCGACTATCAAAAAGCTGCCGCCGATATGAAATGGGGCGACTTCTTTACCCATATAGTACCATCGAACATTTTCGCTGCTTTTGCCAATGGCGATATTTTGCAGATACTCTTCTTCGCCATATTATTCGGTTATGGCCTGAGCAAGCTGGCCAAGGATGGTAACGGCTTTGTATCGGGCATTGATAAGCTGTCGAAAGTATTATTCAATATTATGAAAGTGGTGATGAAACTGGCACCCATAGGTGCATTTGCAGGCATGGCGTTTACCATAGGCACTTACGGCATCAGCACCTTAAAACCCATGTTTAACCTGCTTGCTGCGGTTTATATCACCATGTTCCTGTTTATATTCGTGGTGCTCAACATCATTTGTCGCTTGTACAAATTCAGCCTGTGGAAATATTTGGTATATATAAAGGAAGAGATATTACTGGTACTGGGTACCTCCTCATCCGAATCGGCACTGCCAAGCATGATAGAAAAGATGGAGAAATTCGGTTGCTCCAAATCGGTAGTTGGGCTGGTGATACCTACGGGTTACAGCTTTAATTTGGATGGGACGACCATCTATATGTCGATGGCGGTGATATTCCTGGCGCAGGTATTCCGTATCGACCTTAGTATCGGTCAGGAACTGACCATTATAGGCATACTGATGCTCACCTCAAAAGGCGCAGCAGCGGTAACAGGCGGCGGGTTCATTATCCTGACATCAACCCTAACAGCTATTCACATTATACCCATTGAAGGTATGGCGATACTATTTGGAGTAGACAGGTTTATGAGCGAAGCACGGGCCATTACCAATTTAATAGGTAATGGCATAGCTACTATTGTAATAGCTAAGAGCGAGGGGGAGTTTGTGGTTAGTGATCAGAGATTAGTTGATTAGAGATTAGAGGAAATTGTCCACCAATGGCCGCAGGGTATGGGCAGGGGGAACGGACGGCCAAAAAAGAATTAAAATGAAAAAGGCAATATTCATAATTCTGCTATCCATCGCTTTTACAACCCAATTAAAAGCGCAGAAATACTATTTTCCCTTTGGTAAAGCGCGTAAACCGTCAAGCCTTGATACAACACAGTATTATTTCCCGCTATTCAAATCGTACGATAATATAATGCCTGATACCGCTACTGTGATACGCAACTCGGCGCAATTAAAGGCTTTGGGCGAACCCATCATATTTTACAACAACAACTCCGACCGCATATATCGCTTCACCTGGTTACGCGCAAGTGATAACCCAATAGTGATACGACTGGTATTGCGCAATGGGCATACTTTCATCTATTGGAAGGAAAGCGACCGTACAGGCAAACTAATTATCGACAAACAAAAAGAGGTTGATAATTCAGCCTGGCACAAGTTCGCGAAGCTAACAGCGCGCATAAACTCCTGCGCACCCGATACCGACAGACACAGAGCCGCATACACCTCGGACTGGATATTGGAATGCAAAATTGGCGGTTACTACCAGTACGGCGAGTTTTATTCGCCGGGCAGCTCAACCAATCTTTACCAATGCCGCGATTATTTAATAGGGCTAACAGATTTGGATATCCCGCCGGATAGGAAGTATTGAAGTAATTTAATATCGAACACTGAATTTCGAATATCGAATAATGAAGTTTTACTTCGACGTTCAATATTCAGTATTCGATGTTCAATATTATTAAGTCTTGTCCACTAATGGCCGCAGGGTATGGGCAGGGGAAACGGACGGCCACCCCCTATCACACTAAATGGAAACCATTGCAAACAAACTTTTACAAAAAAATTACGGCAACTTCACTTCGGCGCACAAAAATATTTTAGCTTTGCCGTACTAAAAGAAAAACAGACTCATGAGTGTTCTTGTAAATAAAGATTCTAAGGTTATTGTTCAGGGTTTTACCGGTAAAGAAGGCAGCTACCATGCCGAGCAAATGATCGCCTACGGCACACAGGTTGTTGGCGGTGTTACACCTGGTAAAGGTGGTCAAACCCACCTCGACAGGCCCGTGTTCAATACCGTTGCCGATGCAGTTGCACAAACAGGTGCCGATGTATCTATCATATTTATACCCCCTGCCTTTGCTGCCGATGGTATTATGGAAGCTGCCGAAGCAGGCATTAAAGTTATAGTTTGTATTACCGAAGGCATACCTACAAAGGATATGATCATGGTAAAAGAATATATTGCCGCCAGGGACACACGCCTTATAGGCCCAAATTGCCCCGGTATTATTACTGCCGATGAAGCTAAGATCGGGATTATGCCGGGCTTCATTTTTAAGAAAGGCCATGTAGGCGTAGTTTCAAAATCAGGCACGTTAACTTATGAAGCTGTTGACCAGGTAGTGAAAGCAGGCCTTGGCATCACCACAGCCATAGGCATTGGCGGCGACCCGATCATAGGCACCACCACCAAGCAAGCTGTCGAACTATTAATGAACGACCCTGAAACCCACGGCATCATTATGATAGGTGAAATAGGCGGCGGCATGGAAGCCGAAGCAGCACTCTGGATACAGGCAAATGGCACCAAACCTGTAGTAGGGTTCATCGCAGGTCAAACCGCGCCTCCGGGTCGCCGTATGGGCCACGCTGGCGCCATAGTAGGCGGAGCCGATGACACAGCAGCAGCCAAAATGAAGATAATGACAGAGTGCGGTATCCGCGTAGTTGATTCGCCAGCTGAAATTGGCGCTGCAATGGCGGAAGAACTGAGCAAATAGAATCAAGAGGCAAGAATCAAGATTCAAGAGATAAGAAAAAAATCCTGGTCGGTTGACCGGGATTTTTTGGTTTTTAGGCTACGCCATTTACCCCAAAAAGCAATACGGTATTTGTGGTCAAGTTAATTTTTATGGTAAAGAAACAACTGCCACCATCACACACCATAACGAACTCTTTACGCCAATACGACTTAATATTACCAGATTCTTTGTAAAAATCCTCACAAAAACAATTTACATAAACCTCCTTCTGCCCTTTTGCATTTACAACCGCCACAAATTGTTTATAATAATTTTCAGGGTAATAAATCACATTATAGAAAGGCACAGCATTAGCAGGCAATTTGGGATGATTTTTTTTATCCAAGCTATCATCAAAAGCCCGTTCCGCTTTATTATAATCAATCACTTTTTTAGCTATAATATTTTCAATTGTATCGATTTCACCTGCTGATAGCTGTGCAGGCTTACTTCCTGTCTCAAAATAAGAGCTATCTCTAATAGCATCAAATTTCAGAATTGCGTATTTTGAAGTATCAATAGGTTTTTCAGGAATAACAACAGTTGTTTTTGGGTGAGGTTGCGAACAAGCGATAATGAACAGTGACAATAAGGCTAAGGTGTATTTCATGAATTAAATTTATATAAATAAAGCGATTAAAAGCAGATTTTTTTTGTTGGATAAGCTTTTCAAAAGCTCCCCCTTCAGGGGATTGGGGGGCTTGTCAAACCAGTGTAAACATACCTTCCCGCAAGCTTCAATCCCCAAAAATTGTCGTATATTGTATGAGTGAAAACGAATAATTCACTCAATCACTAATTCAATAAATAAAAATGGAATACAATAAATTAACGCCCGATGAAGAATGGGTAATACTGCATAAAGGAACCGAAAGACCATTTACAGGCTCCCTATTAAACAACAAAGCCGAAGGCGTATATGTGTGTAAAAGATGCGACACGCCGTTGTATGAATCGGCTACCAAATTTGAATCGCATTGCGGCTGGCCCAGTTTCGACGATGAGATACCCGGCGCAGTAAAACGCGTACCCGATGCGGACGGACGCCGTGTGGAAATAGTATGCGCCAATTGCGGTGCACACTTGGGCCACGTATTTGAAGGCGAGTATTTAACACCTAAAAATGTAAGGCACTGTGTGAACTCAGTGAGCATGAAGTTTGTGCCATTGGAAGGTTGATTAAGTGAATGGTTGATTGGGTGAGTAGTTAGAAGAATGAAAAACAACCACTCACCTATCAACTCAATCAACCACTCACCAACATGTTAACAACTCCGCCCCTTGTTTAAAACTATCCCTACCAACCAAACCGCCCTTGCCCTTATCTTTGAATCATTAAGTTCTTACAATCGCTATAAGGGTTGCCGGTTTTATTGCCGGCATTAAAAGGGAACCATGTTAAATTCATGGGCTGACGTGCAACTGTGAAGTTAAGTCAAAAGTTAAAAGTCAAAAGTCAAAAGTTGGGATGAATAATCTCACTTTAAACTTTTAACCTTCAACTTTCAACTCAAATAAAGCCAGACACCTGCCTGCATAGCTTGTCAAAACTTTCACGCATAAGGTTTTGCCAAAAGTCGATTCACCACTGCCTCATTTACGGGTGCAGGCGGTTCGTTGCCTTTTGTCAACTCCAAAAAACAAAGGCAAAAATGAAAACTGAAAACGAAGAAGTATTACTGAGAGAGAACAAGGACAGGTTTGTCATCCTGCCTATTAATTACCCGCAAATTTGGGAGATGTACAAAAAGCACGAAGCCAGTTTCTGGACCGCGGAAGAAATAGACCTTTCCGACGATCAAAAACATTGGGAAGCTTTGAGCGATGGTGAGCGCCATTTCATATCGCACATCCTGGCATTTTTTGCCGCCAGTGATGGTATTGTGAACGAGAACCTTGCCATCAACTTTATGAGCGAAGTACAATTACCCGAAGCCCGTTGTTTCTACGGCTTCCAGATAATGATGGAGAATATCCACTCTGAAACTTATGCGCTGCTCATCGATACCTATATAAAGGATGCTGCCGAGAAAGACAGGCTTTTCCACGCCATTGATACCGTACCCTGCGTAAATAAAAAAGCGGAGTGGGCATTGAAATGGATAAGCAACGGCACATTCGCGCAACGATTGGTAGCCTTTGCAGCTGTTGAGGGGATATTTTTCTCGGGTAGCTTCTGCTCTATATTTTGGTTGAAAAAACGCGGTTTAATGCCGGGGTTGACTTTCAGTAACGAACTCATCTCGCGCGACGAAGGCATGCACTGCGAATTTGCCTGCTTGCTGTACAAAATGCTAAAAACAAGGCTATCGAAAGAAGAAGCCACCAAAATAATTACCGACGCGGTTGAGATAGAAAAGGAATTTGTGACCGATGCGTTACCGGTAGCGCTCATCGGCATGAATGCCAAACTGATGAGCCAGTACATTGAATTCGTAGCCGACAGGTGGTTAAGCGAATTAGGCTACGACAAGTATTATAACGCCACCAATCCATTTGATTTTATGGAGATGATAAGCCTGCAGGGCAAAACCAATTTCTTTGAGAAACGGGTTGGTGATTATCAAAAAAGTGGTGTATTGAATGCAGATGCCAAGACACAGGCATTTTCATTAGATGAAGATTTTTGAGTTAGAGATTAGAGACTGGAGATTAGAGGTTAGTAAAAGCATAGGGTAGTATAGTTAGAAGCTGTTCACACACTGGCCGCAGGTACGGGCACAGGTAGATGGACGGCCAACCACGTCAACGTGGGGGTATAATTAAAAGAGACAATAAACAATATAAAAATAAGGAGGCAGCAACATGTTTGTAATTAAGAGAGACGGCAGAAAAGAAACGGTAAAATTTGATAAGATAACAGCACGTATTGAGAAGCTGTGTTATGGGTTTAATTTGGTGGACCCGATCGATGTAGCCAAGAAAGTAATTGAAGGTTTATATGATGGTGTAACCACCTCCGAACTGGATAACCTTGCTGCCGAAACTGCTGCATCCTTAACTACCAAACACCCTGACTACGCTTTGCTGGCATCGCGTATAGCGGTATCGAACCTGCATAAAAATACGGTGAAGTCATTCTCTGAAACCATGCGCAAGCTGTATGAGTACACAGATGAAAAAACCGGCAAAAATGCCTCCCTTATTGCCGAAGATGTGTGGCAGGTGATAAAAGACAACGCCGAACTGCTTGACAGCACCATTATTTACGACCGTGATTTTGGCTTTGATTACTTCGGCTTTAAAACGCTTGAAAAATCATATCTGTTAAAAGTTGAAGGCAAAATAGTGGAACGCCCACAGCATTTATTCATGCGGGTATCGGTAGGTATCCATAAGGCAGATATCGACAGCGTTATCAAAACCTACAACCTGATGAGTGAGCGCTGGTTCACCCACGCTACGCCTACCCTTTTCAATGCCGGTACACCAAAGCCGCAAATGTCGTCGTGCTTTTTGTTAACGATGAAGGACGACAGCATTGACGGTATTTACGATACACTGAAACAAACCGCCAAAATATCGCAAAGCGCGGGTGGTATTGGTTTGAGCATCCATAATGTTAGGGCTACAGGTTCCTACATCAGCGGCACCAATGGCACCAGCAACGGCATCATACCTATGCTGAAGGTGTTTAATGATACTGCTCGTTACGTTGACCAGGGCGGCGGCAAGCGCAAGGGTGCATTCGCTATTTATTTGGAGCCATGGCATGCCGATGTATTTGATTTCCTTGATCTGCGCAAAAATCACGGTAAAGAAGAAAATCGCGCACGGGACTTATTCTACGCCCTTTGGGTAAGCGACCTGTTTATGCGCCGTGTTGAAGCCAACGAGGAATGGAGCTTATTCTGTCCCCACGAAGCACCGGGATTAGCCGATTGCTGGGGCAAGGAATTTGAAGCATTGTACGAACGCTACGAACAGGAAGGTCGTGCACGTAAAACTGTAAAAGCACAGGAATTGTGGTTTGCCATACTCGATGCACAGGTAGAAACCGGTACGCCATACCTATTATATAAAGATGCCGCCAACGGCAAATCCAACCAGCAAAACCTGGGCACCATCAAAAGCTCGAACCTGTGTACCGAGATCATAGAGTATACCGATGCTAACGAGGTTGCCGTTTGTAATTTAGCTTCATTAGCATTGCCACGGTATATCCAAAATGGAATATTCGACCATAATAAATTGTACGATGTAACTTACCAGGTTACCATCAACCTTAATAAAATTATCGACCATAATTATTACCCGGTTGAGGAAGCCCGTTACTCCAACTTGCGCCACCGCCCTATTGGTTTAGGCGTACAGGGTTTGGCAGATACATTCATCCAATTAAGGTTGCCATTTGAAAGCGATGCCGCCAAACAACTGAACAAAGAGATATTTGAAACCATCTATTTCGCAGCCATGACAGCCTCGAAGGATCTGGCTATAAAAGACGGCGCTTATGAAACCTTCAAAGGCTCGCCGTTATCAAAAGGCAAATTTCAGTTCGACCTGTGGAATGTACAGCCTGACAGTGGCAGGTGGGATTGGGAAAACCTGCGTTTAGATGTGATGAATCATGGTGTGCGTAACTCGTTATTAGTTGCGCCAATGCCAACTGCCTCAACCTCGCAAATACTGGGTAATAACGAATGTTTTGAGCCTTATACCTCGAACATCTACACCCGTAGGGTATTGAGCGGTGAATTTATCGTAGTAAACAAATATTTGCTGCGCGACCTGGTGAACCTTGGCTTATGGAACACTACCATGAAGGACAAGATCATCACTGCAAACGGCTCAATACAGGATATTGAAGAAATTCCAACCGAAATAAAGGAACTGTACAAAACCGTATGGGAAATTAAGATGCGCAGCATTATTGACATGGCAGCCGACAGGGGTGCGTATGTTTGTCAGTCGCAGTCGTTGAACCTGTTCATCAACTCGCCAAACGCATCGAAGTTAACCTCCATGCACTTCTACGCCTGGAAAAAAGGCCTCAAGACCGGCATGTATTACCTGCGTACACAAGCGGCATCGCAGGCAGTTAAGTTCACAGTCGAGAACCAGGGAGGCAAAAACATGGATGCTGTTATACCCGAGGTTGTTGCCGAATTAAGCAACGATGTGCCCGCCGGCCCAAGCTGCTCGATGGATGAAGGTTGTGTGACTTGCTCTGCATAAGGCATTTGTAAAATTATTAATACAATAGCATAGGCGCAAAGTTCTTGCGCCTATGCCTTTCGGATAATTTGGTACTTTTATAGCTTAACCTTATCTATTATGTATCATAATTTCAATATACTCCGCAAAAAACTAACCAAAACGTTGGCTTTAACCTGCTTTACTTTGTTAATATATTCATCAGTACAGGCCCAGCATCACAATTACTCCGGCCTGAGTTATGGCGGCGGCAGTAATGGCGACGGTAGTAATTGGGGAATATCCATTTTGGGCGGCTATGATGTACCTACGGGCGATCTAGGCACTTCTTTTAAAGCTGCACCTACATTCGGCATAGGCGTTAAACACAATTATGGCGATTTTACTTTTAATGTCAACATTGGTTTTGTATCCTACAAACCTAAAATGGATACCATTTATTTCGATCCGGTAGATCATACTTCAGGATATATTAAGTATGATAATTATAGCTCTATAGAATTTTACGTTGGCGCGGCCTATAATATTGCCATCGGTGACCAGGCAAAATTTTACTTCGGATTGGACCTTGGTTCATACTATAGTCATTTTGCTTTTGTTTCGTATGATGGCATTGGTTATAATTCTTCTGATACCTATAACGAGGCATCATATGTTGCGCCAAAACTGGGTATAAACTTTATGTTGAACGACAATCTTAGCCTTGGTGTAGAAGGGAAATATAACTTTACTTTCGAATCTTCATCAGGTTCGGGCGATGCTTATGATTATGGCTACAGCACCACGACCAACAAATCGTACTCGGGAAATTTGGTATTAACTTATAATTTTTAATGGCGATACACCCAAAACATGAAACCGTACACTGCGAACGCTGCAAAGCGCCCTTTGAATGTAAAGCCAATTCATTCACCAAGTGCCAATGCAGCAAAGTGCAGCTAACCTTGAATGAAACGCAATATGTGAGCGAGAATTTTGAGGGATGTTTATGTGCGGATTGTTTGGTGGAGTTGCAGAGGGAATATCAACAATATTTGCACTCTTCGTAAAGATCAAAACAATTTCATGTAAAAATCAACCCGATGGGAAAAAGTAAGTTCATTAGAATATTCAGAACTACCCTATTCATAATTCTTCTTTTAATAATTGTTTATAAAGATCTAATTGCTCCATATATAAGCGAACATAATATCCTGAATTCATTTTATGGAATAAATGCAAATCCATTAAGAACGAAGTTAAATATTCCAATTATTGAGAAAAACATGATTTCAAGGTTTAATTATGATAAAGATTATGCGGAGAACAGATGGGATGCAATTAATGCTTTTCCAAATAATAATGAGCCTTTACATATTTATAAAAGTGTTGATGCGGATATAAAAACACAAAAACTCACGGAAGAAACTGATGGATTTAGGCAAAAAGTAAGAGATAGTATTTTCCAACAATTCGAAATAACTTTTAAATTCAGGGGCGATACCATTTTTAAAAGAGAAGGGCGGCTTGTATATGTACACAATACGAATTACTATGGATATGACAGTAAAGATACCGACCTTAATGACCATGGTATCGATAGCGTAGCAAAAGAATGGCAATTAAACCATTTGGGTAAAAAGTAAAGCCATGCTTTATTCTTGCACTCGCTTGAAATGAGTGCTTAACACGGTCCAACGTTTGCAACGTAACAAACGGGCAATGCAATCACTCCTAACTTTCGGTCTTCCCCACTTTTCGCACTTTCGGACTAAATAATTACCTTCATCCCCCGAAATAAAACTGAAACATGAAATTATTAGAAGGAAAAACCGCGCTTATCACCGGCGCGTCGAAAGGTATAGGCCGCAAAATAGCCGCAAAATTTGCCGAACATGGCGCCAATGTGGCTTTCACTTATTTATCATCGGTTGAAAAAGGTCAGGCACTTGAACAGGAGCTGCAAAGCTTTGGCACCAAAGTAAAAGGTTACCGTTCCGATGCATCGAAATTTGATGAAGCTGAAAAACTGATAAATGATATAGTAGCCGATTTTGGCACACTGCATGTAGTAGTTAACAACGCGGGCATAACTAAAGATGGTCTTTTAATGCGCATGACCGAGGAACAATGGGATGAGGTGTTGGATGTGAACCTTAAATCCATTTTCAACGTAACCAAAGCAGCCTCGAAAATTATGATGAAGAACCGCGACGGTGTGTTCATTAACATGAGCTCGGTTGTGGGTGTGCAGGGCAACGCCGGGCAGAGCAATTATGCGGCCTCAAAAGCGGGTATTATTGGTTTCTCCAAATCAATAGCGAAGGAATTAGGCTCGCGCAACATACGCACCAACGTGGTTGCTCCCGGCTTCATCAAAACCGAAATGACCGAAGTGCTCGACCCTAAAGTGGTTGAAGGCTGGGCGCAGGCCATCCCCCTTAAACGCGGCGGTGAAACTGAAGATGTAGCTAATTGCTGCGTTTTCCTGGCATCGAATATGGCGTCTTACATCACCGGGCAGGTTATACCTGTTGATGGCGGGATGTTGTAGTTAGTGATTAGAGGCTGGAGATTAGAGATTAGTAAAAACCACTTGGTTGGAAATTGATTATTAACGACTTATCTATATATTTAGCCCTAATTAATTTAAACCAATCCCAATGGAGATAAGCTTCGAAACCATAGCCGATCATACTATTCCTGTAAATGATTTTTCATTAAACGCGCGTTTCATTGAAAATTTACCTGTCGCTACTCAAAATCAATTAAAACCATTGAATGTTGAAGCATCCAAATTTTTACATGATTTTATAACTATATCCGAACTCCACAAAGACGACCCATTTAAAAAAGATTTTTTTAAAACAAAATCAGTAATAGATATTAAGGATGGGAATAATGACGAGATCAAAACCTGGTTGCATAAACTTGGCATTCCTTTAAACAAAGAAGTTTTTCTATCATGGGATTCTACAACTACGATGATTGTGTCATGGGAGTTGTTTGTGAAATATTTTGACGATTTTTATTATTCAGCATCAGATGATCTGACAATTTTCGATCAAAGTTTAAATTGGGCCGTATTCTTCGCTCACTATGAGCTACTTTATTACGGCAGTAATTAGAAAAGTAGGATTTTATTCTTTCCAATAAAAAACAGCATATTTGGCATACAGGTATGCTGTTTTTATTTGCTATAACATGGGGAGTGGTTTCGGGATGGTGGGCGGTAGCCTGCCTGTTACTGGGTTTATTGTATGCCTGGCTCATGTATCGGCAGCCTATAAGCCTCAGTAATGCATTCCGCTATGTCTTATTTGTGCTACGCACGATAGCCGTATTCGTATTGTCTTTTCTGCTGCTTGCGCCGCTGGTTAGGTCGGTAAGCTATCAGCCTCAAAAACCGTTGGTTTTAATTTTGCAGGATAATTCGCAATCGATAAAATTATTTCCAGCCCCACCCAAACCCTCCCCGGGAGGGAGGGCTTCAGAAAATAAAAAAGTATCCCCTACAGGGGGAGGTTTAGAGGGGGTTTTAAGCGACATCAAATCCGCCCTTGGCGACAACTACGATGTACGAGAATTTAATTTCGACCGCTCGCTCAACAACGGCCTGTCGGATAAATTTAATGGCAAACAAACCAATATCTCGGCGGCCCTGAAGCAGTTGAACGACCAATTTGTAAACCAGAACATCGGCGCGTTAATACTGGCTACCGATGGCCTCTACAACCAGGGCAGCGACCCGCAATATGAGGCCCGCAACTTTAAAACTACTATTTACACCGTTGCTTTGGGCGATACTACCCCCAAACGCGATCTGCTAATAGCCAATGTAAACTACAATAAGACCGCTTTTTTAGGTAATGATTTCGAGATAGAAGTTTTAGCCGAAGCCTATCAAAGTAAAGGCGAAACTATGCGGCTAACTGTTACCGAAGACGGCAGACAGGTAGCTAGCCAAAACATCCCGGTAAATTCCGATGCCTTTCAAAAATTGGTGCCCTTAAAACTAACTGCTGATAAAAAAGGTGTCCGCAAGTTTACCATCAGTATCAATCCCATTAAAAATGAGTTATCGACCCAAAATAATACTGAAACTATTTATGTTGATGTGCTTGATGCCAAACAAAAGGTGCTGCTGGTTTACAACAGCATCAACCCCGACATCAACGTAATAAAAAGCGGTATTGAAAGTAACAAGAATTACGATGTTAAAACCATCTTATCAATCGATATTTCAACCATAAAACTTGCCGATTACAGCCTTATTATACTGCACCAGTTCATTCCATCGGGTGCTTTACAAAATTTCATTACCAAAAGTAAGATACCGGTTTGGTACATGCTCGGCGCACAGTCCGATCTTTCTGCTTTCGACCAAATCCAACCTATTATAAAAGTAAGCGCCAACAGCTATCAGACACAGGAAGTATTCGCGCAGGCCGTACCGGAATTTTCGGCATTTACTCTGTCTGATTCCAGTAAGTTGAAATTATCCTCGTTCCCGCCATTGCTGGCACCCTTTGGCAGTTATACCTCGTCGCCAACGAACCAGGTATTCTTTAAACAAAAGATCGGCAATATTACCACTACCTATCCCCTGCTGTCGTTTGCCGATGCAGGCGGCCATCGCATAGGCATACTCACCGGCGAGGGCCTGTGGCGCTGGCAACTGGCCGAGTACAAAACATACGGCAACCACCATGCGGTTGAAGAACTACTGGATCAAAGTGTGCAATATTTAACTGCTAATGCCAACCGCCAGCAGTTCAGGGTTTATGCTGCCAAGAATGTTTTTGATGAGGGCGAGAACGTAATACTCAACGCTGAACTTTATAACGATGCGCTCGAACTCGTCAACACGCCCGATGTTAAGATCGACCTGAAAGGAGCCGCGGGTAAAAGCTACAGTTTCTTGTTTACACGCAGCGGCCAAAGCTACCAGTTGGATGCCGGTACGCTCCCGGTTGATGAATATACCTATACTGCATCGACCAAAGTGGGCAATAAAACTTACACCGCAAACGGGCAGCTAACCGTAAAAGCGCTGAACCTCGAAACCCGCCAAAGCACAGCAAATCACCAGTTGCTGAACAGCATAGCCAAACTATCAGGTGGCGTAATGGTGCAGCCATCACAGATCAGTGAACTGACCGACCTGATCAAAAAAAATGAGAACATCAAAACCGTGGTTTACGAAAATAAGCACTACACCGACCTGGTAGATATAAAATGGATATTCGCCTTGATACTGGCCCTATTAAGTACCGAATGGTTCATACGAAAACGCGAAGGCGAGGTTTAACATTATTTAACTATAAAATGCCCGCTTTATATCAAAAAAATTACCTGTAAACCAGCTACATTGGCCAACAATTTGATAGATTTGGTTTGGCTAAAATTTATTTAAAAAAATATCGTTTAGCGTTAAACCTTTTAATAAAAGTTAGTCTAACATATTATCTAATTCTGAAAAGGAAACAAAGCCATGAAAAGATCAATTTATTTAGCGCTGATAGTTTTAACCCTCACCGGTTTATCAGCCTGTAACAGTTATAACTACTATACAGCCGGTCTTAACCGCACCAACATGAGCGGTTACCACAGCTTCGCGTGGATGCCCGCAAATCATGACCCTAACAGGAAAGGCATAAAAAACA